>Ga0209747_1000102_pt1 | contig 40098 bp, 38 predicted proteins | sample BarGraNGADG00311_FD_184498 | JGI IMG/M metagenome (GOLD analysis project Ga0209747, IMG submission 184498) | Arctic peat soil microbial communities from Barrow, Alaska - Barrow Graham LP Ref core NGADG0011-311 (SPAdes) (version 2) | ecosystem: Environmental > Terrestrial > Soil > Wetlands > Peat...
GTGTTCCGTCGGGGTGGCGGGATTCGAACCCACGACCTCTTCGTCCCGAACGAAGCGCGCTACCAAGCTGCGCCACACCCCGTGGCCCGTCAAGCATAGCCGGTAATGGGCCCCTCCCAGAAATTGCCGCGACCGGGGTGGGAGCGGTCAGGCGCGCTCGCGGAGCGTGAGGAGGCTGACCTCCGGCGGGCACGCGAAACGCACCGGCGCGAACGGTGAGGTCCCCACCCCTGCCGAGATGTTGAGCCACATGCCCGGCTCGCCGGGAGCGGCCGCTCGGAGCTCCCGGGGGATGGGGGCGAACGCACGCCGGGGGGCGATCGCGACGCCGTCGGGCCGGAGCGCGGGCCATCCCTGCAGTCCGCTGGCGCGCCAGCGGGGCATGTCGCAGTTGGTCACGAGGGCGCCGTACCCGGGGACGCACACCTGGCCGCCATGGGTGTGTCCCGAGAAGGCGATCTGGCAGCCCTCGAGGAGGAACTCGTCGAGGATTCGCGCATAGGGGGCGTGGGCGACCCCGACGTGCAGGGTGGCGCGCACGCCGTCGTCGGCCGGGAGGTCGTCGAAGTGCCGGTGGGGGTCGTCGACGCCGACGACGCTCAGGTGGACGCCACCCGCGGTCAGTGTGCCGCGCGCATTGTTGAGGTTGAGCCAGCCGCGCGCCGTCAGCGCCTCCGCGAGGTCGCTGGCCGGGAGGTGGGCCGGCGCCTGCTTCGGCCCACCCGAGGTGGGGGAGCGGAAGTACGTGAACGGGTTGCGCGGCCGCGGCCCGTAGTAGTCGTTGGACCCGAAGACGAACACGCCGGGGAAGTCGAGGAGTGGGTCGAGGGCCTCGAGGACGGTGGGCAGTGCCCCGACCGAACCCATTGCGTCGCCGGTGAACACCACGAGGTCCGGTTCGAGTTCAGCGAGGCTCCGGAGCACCCCCACACGGGCGTCCTGACCGGGCACCAGATGGAAGTCCGACACGTGCAGGACCCGCAACTCCCCGCTCCCGGCGGGCAGGAGGGGCACATCGTGCTCGCGGACCCGGAACTGCCCGGCGGCCTCATGCAGCCCCCAGGCGAGCGCGCCCGCACCCGCCGCGACCACGCCTGCGGCGATGCGGTGATACAGGGTCACCCGTTGTTCCCCTGGCCGGGGTTCCCGTCCTGGCCCGGCGGCAGCTGCTCCGTGGGGGGCGGCTCGGGCGCCGGCGCGGGGGCCGAGCCGGCGCTGGGATTGATGACCACCATCGAACCCGGGGTGAGCGTCGAGCCCGCACCGGGCGACTGGGCCGCGACCGTGCCCGGGGCGCGGCCGGAGTAGATCGCATCGCCGACCCGCACGGAGAAGCCCGCGTCCTGAAGGATCTGGGTGGCGGAGCTGACGCTGCGACCGACCACGCTCGGCACCTCACGCCGCTCACCCAGGATGGTGCGCTCGGTCGGTGAGGCGAAGCCCTCCGCCGGCAGGCCCGCCATCGCGACCGTCATGTACTTCTTCCACGTGGGTGCCGGCACCAGCCCGCCGTAGATCCGGCGGTAGTAGGTGCCGTTGATGCGCACTGGGGCCATCGAGATGTCGGCATCGCTGTGGCCGATCCACACCGCGGCGGCGAGTTGGGGGGTGTAGCCCACGAACCAGGCGTGGTAGTTGTTGTTCGCGGTGCCGGTCTTGCCGGCTACCGGGCGGTCACCGAGTGCGGCCGCGGCACCGGTGCCACCGGTCTTGGTGACCTCCTGGAGCGCGTAGTTCACGCCGTTGGCGATCTCCGGGTCGATCGCCTGGGTGCACGTGCTCTGCGGGACCGCGAGTTCGGCGCCGTCCCGCGTGGTCACACGGGAGATCGACACGGGGGTGCAGTAGACGCCGTTGTTCGCGAACGTGGAGAAGGCGCTCGCCATGTCCAGCGGGGTGATCGTGTTCGCGCCCAGCGCCATCGAGGGGATGATCTGGAGCGGCTCGCCGTTGCCCCTCTTCAGTCCCATGGCCTCGCCCACCTGGGCGATGCCGCACAGGTCCATCTGGCTGGCCATCTCGACGAACGCCAGGTTGATGGATTTCCGGGTGGCCTCCAGGACGGAGACGCGATCGCCGCCGACGCCCTCGAGGTTCTTCGGCTCGTACGCGGAGGTGGGGACGTTCTCGGGGGCGCAGGAGATGTTCCAGACTTCACGCGGGTAGCTGCGCTTGTTGCCGTCCACGATGTCCGAGAGCGAGTGCCCGGTCCGGAGCCACTGGGTCAGCACGATGGGTTTGAAGGCTGAGCCCGTCTGGAAACCCTCGCCACCGCCGTGGGCGCGGTCGGCCGTGAGGTTGACCGACGTCATCGTCGGATCCTCCGCCGTGGCGTTGTTGCCGTAGTTGGTGTTCTGTGCCATCGCCTGGATGCGGCCGGTCCCCGGCTCGACCGATGCCAGGGCCATCTTCACACCGGACGGGTCGTTGACCGGGACCGTGGAGGTGACGGCGTCGTAGGCCGCCTGCTGGCGGGTGGGGTCGAGGGTCGTCTGGATGACCAGGCCGCCGCGGAGGAGCAGGGCGCGGCGGTCGTCGATCGTCTCGCCGAACGCGGCGTTGTTCAGCAGGTCCTTGACCACGTACTCGCAGAAGTAGGCCGCCGTCCCGGCGGAGCCGCAGCCACTGGAGGTGGTCTGGGGGTGGAGCATGGCCTCGATGGGGGTGGCGAGCGCCTCGTCGTACTGCGCCTGGTCGATGTACCCGAGTTCCAGCATGTCCGCCAGCACCGTGTTGCGGCGGCCCATTGAGTTCTCGGGGTTGCGCAGCGGGTCGAACTTCCCGGGGGCCTGCGGGATCCCTGCCAGCAGGGCGGACTCCGAGAGGGTGAGCTCGGCGGCGCTCTTCGAGAAGTAGTGCCGCGACGCGGCCTCGACGCCGTACACGGACGCCCCGAACTGGGCGATGTTCAGGTATCCGGCCAGGATTTCCTGCTTGCTGCTCCGCTGCTCCAGCGCGATGGCGTAACGCGCTTCCTGCAACTTGCGCCCATAGCTCCGTTCGGTGGCCGCCGACACCTGCTCGGTGTCGTCCGAGACCCTGCCCCGCTCGATGAGGATGTTCTTGATGTACTGCTGGGTGAGGGTGGAGGCGCCCTCCGTGGAGTCGTTGAGGAGGTTGTTCACGAAGGCGCGTGCCATGCCCTCGGGGTCCACTCCCTTGTGCTCGTAGAAGCGCCGGTCCTCGATGGCGACGATGGCGTCCTGCATCGTGACGGCGACCTGGTCGAGCGGGACGACGATGCGGTTCTCGTAGAAGAAGGTGGCCAGCACCGAGCCGTCACCGGCAAGCATCACGCTCTGCTCGGAGGGCTTGTCGATCTCGAGCTCGCCCGGCAGTTCGTTGAAGATGCCGGTGGTGGCGTTCGCCACAGCTCCGGCGCCGGTGACGAACGGAACGGCCAGGCCCGCGAGCATCACGCCGCCGGTCAGACTGACGAGGAGGAACGCAAGCAGCATCGCGAGCACCTGCGGGGGGCGCAGCACACGACTGCTCGACCGGGAAGACATGGTACAAGGGTACGTGCCCGGAGGTGACCCGGCCAGCAGGGGATCTGCGAGTCGGAACACGGTCAGTGCCGGCCATGGGTCTCCGAGCCCCTGACCTCGGCATGTTGCCACAAAATTGCCACGAGCATTGCTTTTTCAAAAGGCTATTGGGTACGGTCAGCTGAGGCTCTATTCCGGAGGAACCATGAGTGTCAATGATGACCAGACGTGGGCAGCTCGAGCAGCGTGCGCAACTGCGCCACCTGACTCGCTTTTCGTGCGCGGTGCCGCACAGCGAGAGGCGCGCGGGCGCTGTTTCGGCTGTGAGGTCCGCATGCAGTGCCTGGCCGATGCGCTCAATTCGCGAACCACGTTCGGTGTCTGGGGGGGATTGACGGAGCGCGAGCGTCGCGCACTCCTGCGGCAGTACCCGCACGTCGAGGACTGGACCACCTGGCTCGCCGGTGACGACGCCGCCGCCGCCGAGCTCCGCAGCCCGGTCGCGCCGCGCATCATCACGCGCCTTCGGCAGCAGCAGGCGGGCCTCCGTAGCTGCTGACCTATGATGGGCGCCATGACCACATGGGAATACGCCACCATTCCGCTCCTGATCCACAACACGAAGGCGATCCTCGACCAGTGGGGCGCTGACGGCTGGGAGCTCGTGCAGGTGGTCCCCGGGCCGTCCGGGTCCACCAACCTCGTCGCCTACCTGAAGCGGCCCAAGGCGTGAGCGTCGCCGCCCGGCTCGCCCTGCTCGGCATCGAACTGCCGGCGGTGGCGGCGCCGGTTGCGGCCTACGTGCCGGCCCTCCGCTGGGGGGACCTCGTCCACACGTCCGGTCAGCTGCCGTTCGTCGGCGGTGTCCTCGTGGCGACCGGCCGTGTCGGTGCCGAGGTCAGTGTGCCGCAGGCCGCCGACGCCGCCCGCACCGCCACCCTGAACGCCTTGGCGGCCGTCGCGTCCGTGTCCGGGGGGCTCGACGCCGTCGCGCGCGTGGTCAAGGTGGTGGTCTACGTGGCCTCGACGCCCGACTTCCACGCCCAGCCGGCCGTTGCCAACGGCGCCTCCGTACTCCTCGGCGAGATCTTCGGCGACAGGGGTGCCCACGTCCGCAGCGCCATCGGTGTTGCGGCGCTCCCGTTGGGTTCGCCGGTCGAGGTGGAGCTCACGGTGGCGCTGGCCTGGCGCGGCGCTCGCCTGGCGCGGCGCTCGCCTGGCGCGGCCGTCGTCCCAACCGGGCGGCAGGCTACCGGGCGCGGCGGCGCAGGCGGTCGACGTCGAGCAGGTGGACTCCCCGGCCCTCGAGCCGGATCCAGCCGCGCGAGACGAACTCGGCGAGGGACTTGTTGACGGTCTCGCGGGAGGCCCCCACCAGCTGGGCGAGCTCCTCCTGGGTGAGCTCGTGCGGCACGTGGATGGTGGCGTCGTCGGCCCGGGTGCCGAAGCGGTCCGCGAGGTCCAGCAGCGCCTTGGCGACACGCCCGGGCACGTCGGAGAAGACGAGGTCCGCGAGGGCGGTGTTGGTGCGACGCAGGCGCTGGGAGAGCGCCTTGAGCATGTGTTTCGCGAGTTCGGGCCGGGAGTCGATGAAGGTCATCATCGCCTCGTGGTCCAGCTGCATCATGCGGGTGGGCGCCACCGCGGTGGCGGTGGTGGAGCGGGGGCCCGGATCGAACAGGGTGAGCTCGCCGATCATCTCCCCTGGGCCGAGGACGGCGAGCAGGTTCTCGCGCCCGTCCGAGGAGGCGTGACCGAGCTTCACCTTGCCCTCGACGAGCAGGTAGAGGCGGTCGCCGGGGTCGCCCTCGTTGAACAGCTTCTCGCCACGGCGGAACACCACTTCGCTCATCATCGCCGCGAGCTGGTGTTGGTCGTCCTGGTCGAGTGCCGAGAACAACGGTACGGAGGCGATCAGGTTCTCATCCACGTTCGTTTCCAATCTGTCGACTGGGTCAATACTGCCACCCCGTGTGACGTACAGCACCAAGAACGCCGCGTGTTGCCGAACGTAGGCTGGGGGTATGAGGGAGAGCCGGAGGGCGTTGCGCGCCCGCGCGCACGAGATGGACCAACGCCTCGGCGAGATCCACCCCGAGGCGCGCTGCGAACTGGACTTCGTGAGCCCCTTCCAGCTGCTCGTCGCGACCGTGCTGTCCGCGCAGACCACGGATGTGCGCGTCAACCAGGTGACCCCGGAGCTGTTCGGGCGCTACCCCGACGCCGATGCCCTCGCCGCCGCCCGCCTCGAGGACTTGGAGGCGATCCTGCACCCCCTCGGCTTCTTCCGCGCGAAGGCGAAGGCCGTGCAGGGGATCGGGGTGGCGCTCGTGGAACGGTTCGACGGCGTCGTGCCGGGGACGCTCGCCGAGCTGGTGACGCTGCCGGGGGTGGGGCGCAAGACGGCCAACGTGGTGCTGGGCAACGCGTTCGGCGTCCCGGGGATCGCGGTGGACACGCACGTGGGGCGCCTCGCTCGGCGCTTCGGCTGGACGAGAAACACGGATCCCGTCAAGGTTGAGGCGGACATCGCCGCGATCCTCCCGCCGGAGGATTGGACCATGGCGTGCCACCGGATCATCTTCCACGGCCGGCGGGTCTGCACGGCGCGCAAGCCGGCGTGCGAGGCGTGCGGCATCGCGGACCTCTGCCCCCGCATCGGGGTGGTCGCCACGACGAGGGGACGAGCACGGTGATCGAGTTCAGGAACGTCACGAAGCGGTTCCCCGACGGGACGCTGGCCGTCGACGGCGTCTCCCTCGTCGTCCCGCCCCGCCGCACCACGGTGCTGGTCGGGACGTCCGGGAGCGGCAAGACCACCCTGTTGCGCATGGTGAATCGCATGGTGGAACCGACGTCCGGCGCCGTCGAGATCGACGGGCAGGACGTCTCCACGAGGGACGCCGTCGAACTGCGGCGCTCCATCGGGTACGTCATGCAGAACGCCGGGCTGATGCCGCACCGCACCGTCGCGGACAACATCGCCACCGTCCCGGTGCTGCGCGGGGTGGCCCGGCGCGAGGCGCACGGGCGGGCGCTGGAACTGATGGACCTCGTGGGGCTGGACCGCGCGCTCGCGCGGCGCTACCCGCGGCAGCTGTCGGGCGGGCAGCAGCAGCGCGTCGGGGTGGCGCGGGGACTCGCCGCGGATCCCAACATCCTCCTGATGGACGAGCCCTTCGGGGCGGTGGACCCGATCGTGCGTGCGGACCTGCAGCACGAACTCCGCCACCTCCAGGACACCCTCGGGAAGACGATCATCTTCGTGACCCACGACATCGACGAGGCCTTCATCCTCGGCCACCAGGTGGTGGTGCTGCGGACCGGCGGCACGATCGCGCAGCACGGCACCCCCGCCGAGATCCTCGCGGACCCCGCGGACCAGTTCGTGGCGGACTTCGTGGGCCTGGGCCGCGCCCGGCGCTCCTTCCGGCTCGAGACCACGCCACGCGGCGTCATGGTGATCGACGGCGACGACCGCCCGGCCGGGTACCTCCGCGACGGCGGCGACGCCGGGACCGCGAACACGGCACCGTGACCTGGGTGCTGGCCAACCTGGGCCTAATCGGGGAGCGTACCCTCGCGCACCTCCTGCTGGCGGTCCCCGCGATCGCGCTGGCCCTCGTGGCCTCGCTCCCCATCGGGTGGGCCGCGCACCGCTACCAAGCCACGCGTGGGGCGATCCTCACCGGGTCGGGGTTGTTGTACGCGATCCCGTCGTTGCCGCTGTTCGTGGCGTTGCCGACGCTCATCGGCACCGGCGTGCGGGACCGCGCCAACGTGATCGTGGTGCTCACGCTGTACGGGATCGCGCTGCTGACCCGCTCCATCGCGGACGCCCTCGGCGCCGTCCTCCCGGACACGCGGCAGGCGGCCACTGCGGTCGGGTACTCCGGCGTGGGCCGGTTCTGGCAGGTCGAGCTCCCGCTGGCCGGGCCGGCGATCCTCGCGGGGCTGCGGGTGGTGACCGTCAGCACGGTCAGCCTCGTGACCGTGAGCGCCGTGCTCGGGGTTCCCAGCCTCGGGCTGCTCTTCACGGACGGGTTCCAGCGGGGGATCGTGGCGGAGGTGGTGGCCGGGCTGGTGGCGACGATCGCCGTCGCGCTCCTGCTCGATGCCGTCGTGGTGGCGGCCGGGCGGCTGCTGATGCCGTGGACGCGGGAGGGGGCCCGATGAACCAGCTGGCGGCTGCGTGGGGGTGGATCATCGACCCCGCGCACTGGGCGGGACCGGACGGCATCCCCGTCCGGCTCGGCGAACACCTGCTCTACACCTTCGCGGCGGTCACGCTGGCGGCGCTCGTCGCGATCCCGCTCGGGCTGCTGATCGGCCACACGGGCCGGGGGCGGGCGCTCGCCGTCGGCAGTTCCAGCGCGGCGCGCGCGGTGCCGACCCTCGGCCTCATCACCCTGCTGGCGCTGGTGTGGGGGGTGGGGATCAAGGCCCCCATGGTGGCGTTCGTGGTGTTGGCGATCCCCTCGATCCTCGCCGCCACGTACGCGGGCGTCGACGCCGTCGACCCCCAGGTGCGCGACGCCGCCCGCGCGGTGGGGATGACCGGCCGGCAGGTGCTCGCGCGCGTCGAGGTGCCGCTCGCGCTGCCGATGATGTGGGGCGGGATCCGCTCGGGGACGCTGCAGGTGGTGGCGACGGCGACGCTCGCGGCGTACGTGGGCGCCGGCGGTCTCGGGCGCTACCTGTTCCGCGGGCTGAAGACGCAGGACTACCCGCAGATGCTCGCCGCGGCCCTGCTCGTGGTGGCGTTGGCCATCGTGCTCGAACTCCTGCTGGGCCTCGCCCAGCGCCTCGGCGTGCCCCGCGGCGTGCGCGAGCAGTTCAACGGCTGACATGATGAAGGCTGACCAGGACACGAGGAAGGGATGACCATGACACTCACCACCAGGAGGCGGTGGACTGCGGCAGTCCTCGCGGCCGCCGCCCTTGCCCTCGCCGGCTGCGGCACCTCCGACCCGCTCAAGGAGGGGTCGGCCACCGGGACGGCGCCCGCCGCGACCATCGTCGTGGGCTCGCAGCAGTACTACTCCAACGAGATCATCGCGGAAATCTACGCCCAGGCGCTCGAGGCGAACGGGTACGAGGTGGAGCGCCAGTTCCAGATCGGGCAGCGCGAGGTCTACCTCCCCGAGCTGGAGTCCGGCGCCATCGACATCCTGCCCGAGTACACCGGGAACCTGCTGCAGTACTACGACAAGGAGACCACCGCGGCAACCCCCGAGGAGATCCTCGCCGCGCTCGGCCAGGTGCTGCCCGATGGCCTGCGGGTCCTCACGCCCGCGACCGCCGCGGACCAGGACTCCTTCAACGTCACCGCGGAATTCGCGGCCGAATGGGGCCTCGAGTCCATCGGGGACCTCGCGAACGTGACCGTCCCGCTGGTGGTGGGCGCGAACTCGGAGTTCGAGACCCGGCCCTACGGGCCTGCGGGGCTGCGCGCGGTGTACGGCGTCGAGGTCACCGTGCTCCCGATCGAGGACTCGGGCGGCCCGCTGACGGTGAAGGCCCTGCAGGACGGCACGGTGAACGTCGCGGACATCTACTCCGCCGACCCGTCCATCGGGACCAACAACCTCGTGACGCTCGCGGACCCGCTGAGCCTCGTCCTGCCGCAGCAGGTGGTCCCGCTGGTCTCGGACGCGGTGGACGACGCCATCGCGGGCATCCTCGACGCGGTCAACGCGGAACTCACCACCGCTGAGCTGGTGGCCCTCAATGCGCGCAGCGTCTCCGAGCAGGTGGCGTCCGACGTCATCGCCGCCGACTGGCTGGCCGCGAAGGGCCTGGCCTAGCCGGCCTGGCCGGGAGCCTGCTCGCGCAGGAAGCCGGCCACCGCGTCGGTCACGGCGCCGGGGGCCTCCTCGGGGAGGAAGTGCCCGGCGCCGGGGACCTGGATCCGCGTCGCGTGGGGTGCCACCTCGGCGTCGAAGCGGTACATCGAACCGGGGAAGACCCGGTCGTGCTCGCCGTACAGCGTGAGCGTGGGCACCGCCGGGGCCTCGCGCAGCCGTTTGGCGTAGGCGCGGCCGTCGTTGCGGATCGAGGACCGCACCTGCCAGCGGAAGTGCTCCATCGCGCAGTGCGCCGCGAAGGGGAGCCGCATCACCTCGGTGTACAGGTCCGCCTGCGAGACCACCGGCTCCTGGTTGTGGGAGCAGCTCCGCAGGAAGTCGCGCACGGCGTCCCCGTGGGTGATCGAGCGCTCCGGGAACCAGGGAGTCTGCATCCACTGCATCCACGCCCACGTGCCCACCGGGAGGCGATGGCGGTGCAGTGTGCGGGGGTGCGGCGTCGACAGCGCCACCACCGCCGTCGTCACCTCGGGCGTGAAGGCGGGCATGGACCATGCCACCTGCGCCCCGAGGCCGTGGCCCACGATCGCGCCACCGGAGTACCCGAGCGAGGAGATCACGCCCGCGACATCGAAGCAGGAGCGCGGCGTGGCGATGTTGCGCGGGGACTTGTCCGAGGCGCCGAAACCGCGCAGGTCCATGGCCACGACGCTGAAGCCCGCCTCCGCCAGCGCCGGCACCTGGTGGCGCCACGCCCACCAGAACTGCGGGAAGCTGTGGAGCAGCACCACGAGGGGCGCACCGGGCTCCCCCGCGAGGACCGTGTGGAATCGCGAACCGTTGGCCGTGACCATCCGGTGTTCCCACGGGCCCGGCTGGAGCACGCAACTCGAATCGGAGACCACGGTTGTGAGGCTACCCCACGGGCGCCGGCGGTCGCGCCGTCGCGCGGCCGGCCGGGCGACGGACGGCCGCGCGGGGCGGTCTACTTCCCGGCGAGACCCCGCTGGATCAGCGACATCACCGACGAGTCCGCGAGCGTTGTGACATCGCCCACCGTGCGGTGGTCGGCGACGTCCTTCAGCAGCCGGCGCATGATCTTGCCGGACCGCGTCTTGGGCAGCTCGTTCACGATGAGGATGTCGCGCGGCTTGGCGATCGGCCCGATCTCGTGCGCCACGTGCGCCCGCAGCTGGGCGACGACGTCGCGCCCCTCACCCACCTCGTCGGCGAGCTCGGTGAACTCGCCCCGCAGGATCACGAACGCCACGACGGCCTGGCCGGTGGTGTCGTCGGCCGCCCCGACGACCGCCGCCTCGGCCACGTAGGGGTGCGAGACCAGGGCCGACTCGATCTCGGTGGTGGACAGTCGGTGGCCGGAGATGTTCATCACGTCGTCCACGCGACCGAGCAGCCAGATGTCGCCGTCGTCGTCCTTCTTGGCGCCGTCGCCGGCGAAGTACATGCCGGGGAAGCGGGACCAGTAGGTCTCGCGGTAGCGCTCCTGGTCGCCCCAGATGCCGCGCAGCATCGCGGGCCACGGTTCGGTGAGGACCAGGTACCCGCCGCCGCCGTTGGGGACCGGCTCGCCCAGGTCGTTGACGACGTCCATCCCGATCCCGGGCAGCGCGCGCTGGGCCGAACCGGGCTTGGTGGCGGTGACGCCCGGCAGCGGCGAGATCATGATCGCGCCGGTCTCGGTCTGCCACCAGGTGTCCACGATGGGGCAGCGGTCGTGGCCGATGACGCGGCGGTACCACATCCACGCCTCGGGGTTGATGGGCTCGCCGACCGAGCCGAGGAGGCGCAGCGAGGACAGGTCGAAGCCGTTCGGGAGTTCCTCGCCCCACTTCATGCAGGCGCGGATCGCGGTGGGCGCGGTGTAGAGGATCGTGACGCCGTACTTCTGGACGATCTCCCACCAGCGGCCGCGGTGCGGGGTGTCCGGGGTGCCCTCGTAGATCACCTGGGTGGCGCCGTTCACGAGCGGCGCGTACGCCACGTAGGAGTGGCCGGTGATCCAGCCGACGTCCGCCGTGCACCAGTAGACGTCCGTCTCCGGCTTCAGGTCGAAGACGTTGCGGTGGGTGTACGCGGTCTGGGTGAGGTAGCCGCCGGTGGTGTGCAGGATGCCCTTCGGCTTCCCGGTGGTACCCGACGTGTACAGGATGAACAGCGGGTGCTCGGCCGGCACGGGGACCGGGGTGTGCTCGGTGGACTGCCGGGGGACGACGTCGTGCCACCACACGTCCCGGCTCTCGTCCCAAGCGACCTCCCCGCCGGTGCGGCGGTACACGAGCACGTGCTCGATCGGCGTGTCACCGTGGGCGATCGCCTCGTCGACGGCGCCCTTCAGCGGCATCGTCGTGCCGCGCCGGAACTGGCCGTCCGTGGTGATCACCATGCGCGCCGAGGCGTCGAGGATGCGGGAGTGCAGCGCCTCGGCGGAGAAGCCGCCGAACACCACCGAGTGGGGTGCGCCGATGCGCGCGCAGGCGAGCATCGCGACGACGGCCTGCGGGATCATCGGCATGTAGACGGCCACGCGGTCGCCGAGGCCGACGCCCAGCTCGGTGAGCGCGTTGGCGGTGCGCGCCACCTCGTCGCGCAGGCGGGCGTAGGTCCAGGTCTCGCCGGTGCCGTCCTCCGCCTCGAAGTGGATGGCCACGCGCTCGCCCAGCCCGTTGTCCACATGCCGGTCCAGGGCGTTGTACGCGGCGTTGAGGGTGCCGTCCGCGAACCACCGGGCGAATGGCGCGTCCGAGAAGTCAAGTACCTGTGTGAACGCGGTGTCCCAGGTGAGCAGGTCGCGGGCCTGGGCGGTCCAGAACGCCTCGCGGTCCACGGCCTCCTCGAAGAGGCCGGCCGACGCGTTCGCCTGGGCGGCGAACTCGGGGCTGGGCGGGAAGGAGCGCTCCTCGTGGAGCAGGTTCTCGAGATCGTCGGACACGGTCACCTCACTGGTCGGTCGCGCGGGGGCGCGGGGTGCGCCAGGGCACGATTGTAGGGCCCTGATTGTTCCAGCGTGGCGGGGGAGGTGTCCACGGGCTCGCCCCGCCCGGCCTGGTCAGGAGCCGGTGGCCTTCCGGCGCTCGATGGCCTCGCGGATCTTCTGCTCCGTGCGGCCGCGGCGGCGCGCGCTGTGCGAGACGAAACCGACGAGGACCAGCGCGAACCCGGCGATGAGGATGCGCCCGGAGGAGCCGTCCCCCACGAGGTGGTGTGCGACGTTGCCGCCCAGGTCGTTGTAGTTCCGGAGGTTCGCGAGGTAGGGCTCGAGGAAGTCCTGCACCTGCGACGGGAAGAGGATGAACGCCCCGCCGCCGAGCACCAGGAGCCCGCCGACGATGAAGGCGCCCAGTGAGGAGGCCCGCGCCGCCAGCAGGATCACCGCGAGCAGCACGAGCCCGGCGACGAACTCGCCGAGTGCCGCGAGGTTCAGCGTGCCGGTCTCCCACTGGTTGTCGGCGGGCAGGGTCATGCGGGCCCCGGCGTCGGACAGCAGGTACCAGGCCAGGGGGGTGAGGAGCAGGGTGGAGAGGATGCCCCACCAGTGGGCGCCGGCGCGGGAGGGCACCTTGTCGTAGATGGCGCCCGCGAACAGGTCCCCGTCCGTCGACGGCGAGTATCGCTCGGCCCGCGGGTCGGCCTCGGTGTCGGTCATCAGCCGCCGGGGCTCATTGGACTGTGGCTGCGGTTGCATCAGGCGGGTGCGCCGCACGGCCGTGTCCGAGAGTTCCGACGGCGCGGCGGCGCCCGGCGCACCTGCCGCGAGGCCGGCGCCGGCCGCCGCGCCGGCGGCCGCTGGCCACGTGAGGGTCGGGTCGTCGGCGCGCCGCGGGGTGACGACGGTCGCCTCCGCGGGCGCCTCGGCGACCGGCTCGGCCACGGCCACCGGCTCCGCCACGGGCTCGGGCGTCACCCCGGGCGTGGGGGCGGCCGCGATCCGGGTCACGTCGTCGGCAGGCACGGGCTCGGGTTCCGCGGGGACGACGTCGGCCGGCTCGCCGTACCCGGCGGAGCTGTCGAGGGTGTACGGCTCGGGCTCGGCATCCTGCGTGGGGGCCTCGAGGTCAGAGTCGTAGGGGCTGAGGGCGACGCCGTCGCCGGCGGCCTCGTGAGCCTCGGGCGGCCCCTCGGCGGTGGCCTCCGTGGGGGTGGTCTCGTCGTACTCGCGCATGATTCCTCCTGGAAGTTCCCCACCACGGTATCGACCGGAAGGGGAGGCAACCGTGTGGCGCGCCGAAGCCGGGGTGGAAACGGGCCGTGCGGCGGGATTCCTCAGCGCCGCCGGGCCCGGCGCACCACCCACACCGTGAGCGCGACCGCCGCAACCACCAGGACTGTCACCAGGGCGGAGGAGCCGGATCGGGTGCCCAGCGGCACGGGCCGCCGGAAGATGCGGATCTCCCAGCCCTCCTCCCGGGCGATGCGGGCAAGTGCGCGGTCAGGGTTCACGGTGACGGGGTGGCCGACCGCGCGCAGCAGCGGCTCGTCGGTGACGGAGTCCGAGTACGCCCAGCACTGGGCGAGGTCCCAGCCGCGCCGCTCGGCCATCTCGGCCATGGCGAGCGGCTTCGCGGGCCCGTAGTTGTACTCGGAGATCTCCCCGGTGTAGCGGCCGTCCTCGATCGCGAGCCGGGAGGCGATCATCCCGTCCGCGCCGAGCAGGTGCATGATGGGGCGCACGATCGCCTCGGCGCTCGCGGACACGATCACGACGTCGTGGCCCGCGGCGTGGTGGGCGCTCATGGCGTCCAGCGCCTCACGGAAGACCACGGGTTCGATCTCGGTGGCGAGGGCGTCAGCGACGACGGCGTCGAACTCGGCCACCGACCAGCCCGTCACCATCTCGGCCAGGGCCTCCTTCATTCGCTCGCTGCGTTCGTGGGAGGCGTCCAGCAGGTGGTAGGCGAGCTGCGCCTGGGCGGATCGGGCGATGTCCATGCGCGAGATCAGGCCGGAGCGCACCAAGGGGCCGCTCAGGGCGAGGGAGGCCGAAGTGGCCAGGACCGTCTTGTCGAGGTCGAAGAACGCTGCAGCCCGCGCCATGGAACCCCCTTCCCGCCGCCCAGAAGCGCTGGTGTCAGGGTAGCCCACGGCACCCACGCGGACGGGGGCGGCCCGTGGGAGTGGCGACGGCGAGCGATCCCCCCGTCCGTCGGCCGGCGAAAGTGCGCTTCTCGGCGGACCCGGGACCAAGGACCATTGGCAAGGGGCGTGACCGGGTGCAGCGTGAAGTGGTGAGCGCACCACCCGCAGCGTTTCCCACCACCTGGTGGACCCCCTTGGCCGACGGCCGGGTGCAGTGTGACGTGTGCCCCCGGCTGTGCAAGCTGCACGAGGGCCAGCGCGGCCTGTGCTTCGTGCGCGCCCGCGAGGGCGACAGGATCGTCCTCACCACGTACGGCCGCTCGAGCGGCTTCTGCGTGGACCCCATCGAGAAGAAGCCGCTCAACCACTTCCTGCCGGGAACGTCGGTGCTGTCCTTCGGGACCGCGGGCTGCAACCTGGCGTGCAAGTTCTGCCAGAACTGGGGGATCTCCAAGAGCCGCGAGACGGACACCCTCGCCGACTCCGCCACCCCCGAGGCCATCGCGCGCGCCGCCGTCGAGCAGGGGTGCGCGAGCGTGGCGTTCACCTACAACGACCCCGTGATCTTCCTCGAGTACGCCGCCGACGTGGCGGAGGCCTGCCACGCCGTCGGGGTCAGGGCGGTGGCGGTCACCGCCGGATACATCAACCCCGGCCCGCGCGAGCAACTGTTCTCCCGCATGGACGCGGCGAACGTCGACCTGAAGGGCTTCACCGAGGACTTCTACCACCGCGTCACCGCCGGCCACCTGCAACCGGTGCTGGACACCCTCGAGTGGGTGGCGGCGTCGAAGTGCTGGCTGGAGGTCACCACGCTCCTCATCCCGGGGTACAACGACTCCGACGAGGAACTCGACCGGATGACCACCTGGTTCGCCGAACACCTCGGGGTGGACGTCCCACTGCACTTCAGCGCGTTCCACCCGGACTACAAGATGCTCGACGTGCCCCCGACGCCGCCGGCCACCCTCACCCGCGCACGGCGGATCGCACTGCGCAACGGGCTGCGGTATGTCTACACCGGCAACGTGCGGGACCTCGAGGGCGGCACCACGTTCTGCCCCGGATGCGGTGCCGCCGTCGTGGAGCGCGACTGGTACCAGATCCGGGCCTACCGGCTCACGGACGACGGCCACTGCCCCGCCTGCGGCACCGCGATCGCGGGCGTGTTCGACGGCCCGGCGGGGGACTGGGGGCCGCGCCGCCGGCCCGTCCACCTCGGCGGGCGGGAGGAGGGGACATGAGGCGGATACGTCCCGCCGCCGTCGCGGGGCTGTTCTACCCGGGCGGCCCGGGCGAGCTGGCGCACGCCGTCGACCGCCTCATCGACGCCGCCCGCCCCGCCGCGGACACTCCGCCCGACGCCGCCCCACCGGTGGCCCTGATCAGCCCACACGCCGGATACGTCTACTCCGGACCGACGGCGGCCTGCGGGTACGTCCGCCTGGTCCCGTGGCGCGAGGCGATCACCCGCGTGGTCGTCATCGGGCCCGCGCACCACGTGCCGGTCCGGGGGCTCGCGCTGTCCTCGGCCGAGGGATTCGCGACGCCGCTCGGGGTGGTGCCGCTCGACAGCGAGGCGAACGCGCTCCTGCTGGAGGGGACGGGCGTCGGTGTCGACGACCGGGCGCACGCCCCGGAGCACAGCGTGGAGGTGCAGCTCCCGTTCCTGCAGCGGGTGCTGGGGTCGGGCTGGCAGTTCGTGCCGGTGCTCGCGGGTGCGGCGTCGGCCGCCGTGGTTGCGGACGCGCTCGAGCCGCTCTGGGGGGCACCGGGGACGCTCGTGGTGATCTCGAGCGACCTCAGCCACTACCTCGACCTCGACTCGGCGCGCCGGATCGACGCCGTGACCGCCGACGCCGTCGTGCGGGCGGCATGGGAGGAGCTCGGCAGCGAGCAGGCGTGTGGCGTGGTGCCCGTGCGGGGGGCGCTGGAGCTCGCGCGGCGCCACGGGCAAAGTGTGACCCTGCTGGACCTGCGGACCTCCGGCGACACCGCGGGACCGCCCGACCGTGTGGTCGGCTACGGGAGCTTCGCGATCCGATGAGCGGCGAACCGGGAGGCGGCGAGCTGGGCGGGGCGGAACTGGGCGCCCTGGTGGAGGTGACGGAGCGGTCGGTGGTGCTGGCCGTGACCAAGGGGCACGTCTGGGTGCCGCGGCCGGAGGACTACCCGCCCGCGCTGCGCGAGAGGGGCGCAGCGTTCGTCACGCTGCGGGAGGACGGCCGGCTGCGGGGGTGCATCGGCACGCTCGTGGCGGTGGACTCGCTGGTGGTGACCGTGGCCGACCGGGCACGCGCGGCCGCGCTCGACGACCCCCGGTTCCCGCCCGTCTCGCGCCGTGAGCTCGCAGACCTCGACGTGTCCGTCTCGGTGCTCTCCCCGATGCGCGCCCTGCCCGTGGCGGGCTACGAGGACCTGCTCGGGAAGGTCCGGCCGGGTGTGGACGGGCTCATGATCCAGGCCGTGTACCACGCCGCCACGTTCCTCCCCTCGGTGTGGGAGGAGCTGCCGGAGCCCGCGGAGTTCCTCGCGCACCTGTGGTTGAAGGCACGCCTCACGCCCGGCGCGTGGCCGGACGGCATGGCCGTGTTCCGCTACACCGCGCAACACGCCGAGCGGGGGGCGCGGCGGGGCTGACGGGCGGTACGGCTGACGCGCGGCGGGGCTGACAGGCCCGGGGCGTCCGGTCTTCCACAGCCCGCGTGGCGCGCCGGTTTCCCCAGCGTGCGGGTGTGGCCTCCGCATCGTGGTGCGCGCCGCGGCACGGTGGCCCCATGGACTCGCGCATCGTGATCGTGGACCCGTTCGAGAGTGACGAGCTGCTCGAGCTCGCGGAACTCAGCGGGATGCCGTTCACCCGCGTGCGCGCCTGGCACTTCGAACCCTCCCCGGCCGACCGGGTGATCACCACCATCCCGCTGCCGCGCGGGGCCGCCGCGGACGGGCTGGGGGTGGTGGTCGACGTCGCCGTGCCCGCCGGGATCGGCGAACGGTGGCCGGAGCGGGTGGTCACCCTCCGGCACGGCCGGGAGGACGTGCTGGCGTACCTGAGCGGATCCGACGCACCGGGTGGCCGGGTGGTGGGCGTCGTCGGCCTCGCGGGGGGACTGGGGGCGACCACCCTCGCCGCGTGCCTGGCGCGCACCCTGGCCGGTCACCCGATCGCCGTCGCACTGCTGGACACGGACCCCGTGCCGTCACTCGAGTCCCGGCTCGGGTTCACGGAGGGTGGCGGGGTGCGCTGGGCGGACCTCGCAGGCGAGGACGGGCCGCTGCTGCCCCAGCGGATCGACGCCGCCCTGCCGGTCTGGCACCGCGTGCGGATCGCCACCTGCGACGGCCGGGGCGTCGACGGGGCGCCGTTCCTCGCCGTCGCCCACGCGCTCTCGCGGACGCACGACGTCACGGTGGTGGACCTGCCACGCGCGCCCGGGCCTGACGGCGCCGCGTTGCTCCGGCGCTGCGACGACGTGGTGGTGCTGCTGGGGGGCCGCCGGGCGGAGCTCGCGGCCTGGGAGCGGCTGCGGGCGGTCATGGGTCCGGCCACCCTGCACCCCGTGGTGCGCGGCGGTGGCGAGCTGGCCGCGGGGGACGTGGCCCGGGAGCTCGGCTGTGCGGTCATCGCACTGGGGCTGGAACGGGCGGTCGCCGCCGGGGCCGCCCACGGCGCGCAGCCGGGGGACCGCGCTCGCGGGGCCGTGATGAAGGCGGCCCGGGTCCTGGCCGGCCGGATGCTGGCGGACCGTGTGGCCGAGGCGTCCTGATGCTCACGGACGTGCGGGGGTGGGTGGCCTCCGGCGACTCGCTGGGCCAGGCGGTGTCACGCGACCCCGCCGCCGGCCTGTCCGCCTCACGACTGCTCGCGGACCACGACCGCACCCAGCGTGACCTCCTCGGGGCAGGTGACGCCATGCAGCGCCTCCTCGAGGACGAGGCCGTGACGGACGTGGTGATCCATGACCGCCAGGTGTGGGTGGACCGCGGCGACGGGCTCGAGCGGGTGGAGGTGGACGTGGGGGACGAGACCGGGGTCCGCGCGCTCGCCGTCCGCCTCGCGGCGCTCAGCGGCCAGCGCCTGGACGACGCGGCCCCCATCGTCGACGGCGTGCTCCCCGGGGGGACCCGGCTGCACGCCGTCCTCCCGCCGCTCGCCTCCGACGGCACCGCCATCTCGCTGCGACCCCTCCACCAGCGCACTTTCACCCTGGACGCCCTGCGCGAGCGGGGCATGGTGTGCGCCGCCGCTGAGTCCGTGCTGCGCGCGCTGGTGCGCCGCCGGGCGAACGTGGTGGTCGCGGGCGCGACCGGCACCGGCAAGACCACGCTCCTCGCCGCGCTCCTCGCCCTCGTGGGGGAGCACGAGCGCATCGTGTGCATCGAGGAGGCGAGCGAGTTGCGGCCCAACCACCCGCACGTGGTGCACCTGCAGGCCCGGCAGGCGAACGTGCAGGCATCGGGGTCCGTGAGCCTCTCGGACCTGGTGCGTGCCTCGCTCCGCATGCGCCCGGACCGCATCGTGCTGGGTGAGGCGCGGGGGGCGGAGATCCGGGAGGTGCTGGCGGCCCTCAACACCGGGCACGCGGGCTCCTGGTTCACGTTGCACGCCAACTCCGCCGCGGACGTGCCCGCCCGGCTGGTGGCGCTCGGCTCGCTCGCGGGGCTGGACGGCCACGCGGTGGCGGTGCAGGCCGCGGCCGCACTGGACGCCGTGGTGTTCCTCCGGCGCACCGGGTCGCACCGCGTGGTGGCGGAGGTGGCGCGGCTCGAGTTCCGGGACGGGAGCCTGCTGTGCGACGTCGTGCTGGGGGTGGTGGCGGACGGGCGCATGGAGCGCGCCGGCGGGTGGCCCGACTTCGAGGCGCGATGGCTGCGCTGATGTCCGCGGCCATCGCCGTGTGGGCGTTCGCGGCCCACCCGCGCCCGGCGCGCGCGGCGCGGGCGCGGCTCGCGTGGCGCCGGCCACGGGTGCGCCGGCGGCGCCGGCCGGCGGTGGACGTGGGTGAGTTCGTGGCGGAGGTGGCCACGCGGTTGCGGTCCGGCGTCGGCGCGGACGTGGCGTGGAGCCGGACGGCGCGGCGGTGGGGGCTGCCGGAGGGGGTGGACGACGACGGCGCCCCGCGCGCCCTGGCCGCGCTGCCGCCGGGCGCGGCCGTGAGCGGTGCGCGCGCCGCGGCGCGGCTGGCCTTCGAGCTCGGGTCGCCGCTGGCGGACATGCTCGACGGGTGCGCCTCCTCGCTCACCCGCGCCGAGGCCAACGAGGCGGCGCGGCGCATCGCGCTGGCGGGGCCGGTCGCGAGCGCGAAACTCCTGGCGGGCCTGCCCGCGCTCGGGCTGGTGCTCGGGTCCTTCGTGGGAGCGGACCCGGTTGGCCAGCTCGCGGGGGGAGGGCTCGGCACCGTCGTGGGTCTGGTGGGACTCGCCCTGTACGTCGCGGGGATGCGGTGGTCCGCGGCGCTCGTGACCCGCGCACGGGACGAAACCGCCGTCGCGCCATGATCCCGGTCCTCATCGGCGCGGCGCTGCTGGCCGCGTTGGCCTTCGAGTCCGGCGGGGTCCACGCCGGCGCGGGGCGTGGAGGCGGGATGCGCCCGGCGAACGGTGGCCGGGTGCGCTCGCCCGCCCGCTCGGGGGCCGGCTCGCGGCGCGGGACCCGGTGCTCGCACCGCGTCACGGACCCGGTGCTGCTGCTCGAACTCGTGGCGGCCGCGTTGCGCACCGGCGCCTCCATCCCGCGGGCGCTCATCGCCGTCGGGGAGGTGGGGGACGCGCCGTCGGCACTGCGGGCCGGGCGCCTCCTGCTGCTGGGGGCGGGCTGGGACGAGGCCTGGGAGGGCAGTCCCGATGCCGTCCTCGTGCGCGCGCTCGAGCCGGCGTGGTGCGACGGCGCCAACCCGCTGCCGCTGCTGGAGCGCGCCGCCGCGTCCATCCACGCCCGGCGGGACCGCCGCGCCCGGGAGGCCGCCGGCCGCCTCGGGGTGCGCCTCGTGCTGCCCCTGGGCCTGTGCTACCTGCCGGCGTTCATCGCCATCGGGGTGGTGCCGGTGCTGCTGTCCACGGGGATCGCGCTGCTGGGGCGTTGACCTGTCCACAGCCCGAACGCGCGCGGTTGTCCACAGGTGGGGTGGCCGCGATCGGGACCGGGGGGCCGGCGCCCGCGAAGGTGGGGGCAGGACCGGGGGTCGGTCCGGGAAGGAGAGATGGACATGAGGATTCACCAATTCGCGCAGCGCCCGCTGGAGCGGGTTCGCGAGCGCTGGGAGGAGCTCCTCCGCACGCATGAGGCGGGGATGGTCAGCGCCGAGTATGCGGTCGGCGTGCTCGCGGCCGTGGCCTTCGCACTGCTGCTGCTCTCGGTCATGAGGTCGGACGCGGTGCGCACGGCCCTGTTCGAGATCGTGTCCAATGCCCTGTCGGTCCGCGGCTGACAGGTCCGCGGCCGGCACGAAGGCACGGCGACGCCGGCCTCCATGGTCGCGTGGCCGGGCCGGCGGGCAGCGCGGGACGGTGACCGCCGAGTTCGCCATCGCGCTGCCCGCCGTCGTCCTTGTGCTGACGTTCTGCCTGGCGGTCCTGGGCGGCGGCGTCGCGCAACTCCGGGCGGGCGACGCCGCCCGGGCGGGCGCCCGCGCCGCGGCCATCGGGGCCGAGGTCACGGAGGTCCGCGCGGTGGCCGGGCAGCTCGCGGGCCCGGGGGCGGACGTCCAGGTGGAGTGGGGGGAGCTGGTGCGGGTGACCGTGTCGATCCCGCTGCCGGGGCTCGGGACGTGGGGTGATGTCAGTGCGCGCGCGCAGGCTGTGGCCGTTCCCGAACCCTGAGCCGGAGCGCGGCTCCGGGACCGTGCTCGCCCTCGCGGTGATCGCCGCGGTGCTGGTCCTGGCCTCGGGGGCGCTCGTGGCGCTGGCCGCGATGCAGGCGCGGGGCGTCGCGCAGAACGCCGCCGACCTCGCCGCGCTCGCGGGTGCCCAGACCCGGGCCGACGGCGGGCCGGCGGCGTGCGTCGTCGCCACCCGCGTCGTCGGGCTGAACGGTGCCGCCCTCACGTCATGCGTGGTGCTCGGGGACGACGTGGTGGTCCACGCCGCGGTCGAGGTGCGGTTGGGGGAGGTGGGAACGGGGCTCGTGGCGGGGGCCGGCGCCCGTGCCGGACCGGTGCGTCAGGACGCGGTCCTGGGTCGCGGGGCCGCGTCCGAGGCCTCGTCCGCCTTCGCCGCGCGCAGCCGGGAGGCGATGACGGCGCCGAACGCGATGGCCGCGGCCACGAGCGCGATGCCGATCCGGACCGGGTGGGAGGCGTTCGCGGACTCGGACATCATGATCACGGCGGGCGCGATCAGTACGGCCACGAGGTTCATGACCTTGATCAGCGGGTTGATCGCGGGTCCGGCGGTGTCCTTGAACGGGTCTCCCACGGTGTCGCCGATGACGGCGGCCGAATGGGCGGCGGAGCCCTTCCCGCCGAAGTTCCCGTCCTCGACGATCTTCTTGGCGTTGTCCCAGGCCCCTCCCGAGTTCGCGAGGAACACGGCCATGAGCACGCCACACGCGATCGACCCGGCGAGGAACCCGGCGAGCGGTCCCACGCCGAGCCCGAAGCCCACCCCGATCGGGGCGAACGCGGCCAGCAGTCCGGGGGTGGCAAGTTCGCGCAGCGACTCGCGCGTGCAGATGTCCACCACCTTGCCGTACTCCGGCCGGGCCTCGCCGGTCATGATGCCCGGGATCTCGCGGAACTGGCGGCGCACCTCGAACACGATGGAGCCGGCCGTGCGGGTGACGGCGTCGATCGCGAGCCCGGAGAAGAGGAAGACCGTGGCGGCGCCGAGGATGACGCCGATGAGCGTGACGGGGGAGACGATCGAGTAGTCGGCCATGGCGCGGACGAGCAGGTCGGCGTTGCTGGCGGCCGCGTCGAGGGAGGCGCGCGCGCTGACGACGGCGTCGTTGTAGGAGCCGAACAGTGCGGTGGCCGCGAGCACCGCCGTCGCGATCGCGATGCCCTTCGTGATCGCCTTGGTGGTGTTGCCGACCGCGTCCAGCTCGGTGAGGACGTGGGCGCCGCGGTCGTCCACGTCGCCCGACATCTCGGCGATGCCCTGGGCGTTGTCCGAGACCGGGCCGAAGGTGTCCATGGCCACGATCACGCCGACCGTGGTGAGCAGGCCGCAGCCGGCGAGCGCGATGAGGAAGAGGGAGAGCCACGCCGCGCCGCCCGCCAGGAGGAAGCACAATGCGATCGCGATCGCGATGATGCCCGCCGTGTAGACGGCGGACTCGAACCCGACGCCGATGCCGGCGAGCACGACGGTCGCGGCACCGGTGCGGGTCCGGGACGCGACGCGCCAGGTGGGGGTGGAGCCGGTACCCGTGAAGTAGCCGGTCACCCACAGGATCACCCCGGCGAGGACGATGCCGACGGCGACGGCCGCCGTGGTGACGAGCCGTGGGTCTCCGGCGCTGCCCGAGGTGGCCGCGAGCCCGCCCAGCGCGGCGAAGGAGGAGGGCAGGTAGGCGTAGGCCGCGACCGCGGCGAGGGCGAGCCCCACGAGGGCCGACAGGTAGAAGCCGCGGTTGATGGCCCGCAGCCCGTCCTCGTCCTCCCGAACCCGGGTGGTGAGGATGCCGAGGAGCGCGACGAACGCGCCGATCGCCGTCACGATCAGGGGGAACACGAGCCCCTGCTCGCCGAAGGCGGACTTCCCGAGGATGAGGGAGGCGACGAGGGTGACGGCGTAGGACTCGAACAGGTCCGCCGCCATGCCGGCGCAGTCGCCGACGTTGTCACCCACATTGTCGGCGATGGTGGCGGCGTTGCGGGGGTCGTCCTCGGGGATCCCGACCTCGACCTTGCCCACGAGGTCCGCGCCGACATCGGCCGCCTTCGTGAAGATGCCGCCGCCCACCCGCATGAACATGGCGAGCAGCGCGGCCCCGAACCCGAAGCCCTCGAGCACCGCGGGCGCATCGGAGCGGTAGACCAGCACGGTCACCGACGCTCCGAGGAGGCCGAGGCCCACCACGCACATGCCCACCACACCGCCGGTACGCAGCGCGATACGTGCGCCGGTTGCCTTTCCACCCGCGTGCCGTGCCGCGGAGGCGACGCGGACGTTCGCGCGGACGGCCAACCACATGCCCAGGTATCCGATCGCGGCGGAGAACGCGGCGCCGAGGAGGAATGCGACAGAGCGGCCGACCTTGATGCCGGTTTCCCCGGGCAGGAGGAAGAGCAGGGCGCACACCACCACCGCGAACAGCACGAGCGTGCGGAACTGCCGGTTCAGGTAGGCCTCGGCGCCCTCCTGGATCGCGGCGGCGATGGCGCGCATGCCGGGGGTCCCGTCGTCGGCCGCGAGGACCTGGCCGCGCAGCACCCACGCGACGACGAGCGCGGCCAGCGCGATCACGCCGATGACGGTGACGATCGTGAGACTCGTGGGCCCCAGTTCCAGCATCGATGACTCCTCGGCGAGCGGACCAGTCCAAGAAGACTAGCCAGCGGCGGGGGTTTCCGCGCCCGGAGGCTGGCAGTGGAGCGGTGGATCGGGTCAGCGGGCGACGAAGCTCGGGAAACCGATCGCGCCGATCTCATGGGTGAGGGCCGCCAGCCGGGCCCGCCACGCCGCCACGTCCCAGGCCCGCGCCTCGGCCCGGAACTCGGGGCTGGTGCCCTCCGTCCGGGCATCCTGCAGCGCGAAAGCGCGCACCCCCGCGGCACGCAGCCGCCACGCGACCTCGACGGCGGTCGCCGCCTGTGGGGAGCCCGGGTGGACGGTGAGCCGCACCTCGTGGTCCACGCCGGCCCCGATCAGCAGCTCGAGCGAGTCCCAGGCGCGCGCCCCACCCACGGCGGAGCCGACGACGCCGTCGTAGTCCTCGGGCAGCGCCTTGATGTCGAGGCCGACCCAGTCGACCAGGGGGAGCAGCTCCGCGAGCCGGCGCGGGTAGGCCCCGCCGGTGTGGAGGCCGACGGCGAACCCGAGCTCGCGGACTCGCCGCATCGCCGGGGCCAGCGCGTCCTGGCGCGTGGCCTCGCCCCCGGTGAACACCACGCCGTCGAGCAGGCCGGAACGGCGCGCGAGCAGCGCCTCCACCTCCGCCCACTCCACGACACCCGGCGCGTCACAGTCCCGGAGGCCCGGGTTGTGGCAGTAGCCGCAGTCCCACGGGCAGCCCTGGCAGAACACGGTGGCCACGAGCCTGCCCGGCCAGTCCACGCTGGAGAGCGGCACGAGGCCGGCGATCTGGAGGTCATGCGCGCGGGCGGGCCGGGCGGCGGCGTCGATCATCGGTGCGCGGCCGCCGCCTCCTCGGTGAACATCACCCGCTCGGCGTACTCGCCCTTCTTGCCGATGTTGAACGAGGAGACGGGCCGGAAGTAGCCCATCACGCGCGTCCACACCTCGCAGGGCTGCGGGGCGGCGTCCGGACGGGCGGCCGCGCACCTGGGGCAGTGGAAGTGCTCGCCGGCCAGGTAGCCGTGCACGGGGCAGATGGCGAACGTCGGGGTGATCGTGATGTACGGCAGCCGGAAGTTGGAGAGTGCGCGGCGCACCAGGTTCTTGCACGCCTCCGCGGAGGAGATCTGCTCCGGCATGTAGAGGTGCAGGACGGTGCCGCCGGTGTACTTGCCCTGCAGCTCCTCCTGGCGCTCGAGGGCCTCGAAGGCGTCATCGGTGAAGCCGACCGGCAGCTGCGAGGAGTTGGTGTAGTAGGGGTTCTCCGCGGTGCCCGCCTGGAGGATCCCGGGGTACCGCTTCGCGTCCTCCTTGGCGAACCGGTAGGTGGTGCCCTCGGCCGGCGTGGCCTCCAGGTTGTAGAGGTGTCCCGTGGACTCCTGGAACTCGACCATGCGGTCGCGCACATGGTCCAGGAACCGCACGGCCATGGCGTGGCCGCGGGGGTCGGTGATGTCGAACTCGTCCATGCTGAAGTTCCGGACCATCTCGTTGACGCCGTTGATGCCGATCGTGGAGAAGTGGTTCTCCAGCGTGCCGAGGTAGCGCTTGGTGTATGGGAAGAGGCCGTCGTCGATGTGGTGCTGGATCACGACGCGCTTCGCCTCGAGGGTGTCCCGGGCGATGTCCAGCAGCGAGTCCAGCCGCTCGAGCATCCCGGCCTCGTCGCTCGCGAACAGGTAGCCGAGGCGTGCGCAGTTGATGGTCACCACGCCGACGGACCCGGTCTGCTCCGCCGAGCCGAACAGGCCGTTGCCGCGCTTGAGGAGCTCACGCAGGTCGAGCTGGAGGCGGCAGCACATCGAACGGATCATGCCGGGGTCCAGTTCGGAGTTGATGAAGTTCTGGAAGTACGGCAGGCCGTACTTCGCGGTCATCGCGAACAGCCGGTCCGCGTTGGGGGAGTCCCACGCGAAGTCCTTGGTGATGTTGTACGTGGGGATGGGGAAGGTGAAGACGCGGCCGTCGGCGTCGCCCGCGGTCATGACGTCCATGTACGCCCGGTTGATCATGTCCATCTCCACCTGGAGGTCGCCGTAGGTGAAGTCGCAGACCTCGTCGCCGATCAGCGGCTGCTGGGTGCGCAGGTCCTCCGGGCACGTCCAGTCGAAGGTGAGGTTGGTGAACGGGGTCTGGGTGCCCCACCGCGATGGGACGTTGAGGTTGAAGATCAGCTCCTGCACTCCCTGCCGCACCTGGTCGTACGTCATGGAGTCGAGGCGGACGAACGGCGCCATGTAGGTGTCGAAGGACGAGAACGCCTGCGCGCCGGCCCACTCGTTCTGCAGCGTCCCCAGGAAGTTCACGATCTGCCCGACGGCGGAGGAGAAGTGCCGGGGGGCGCCCGCGGCGATCGCCCCGGGGACGCCGTTGAAGCCCTGCTCGAGGAGGGTGCGGAGCGACCAGCCCGCGCAGTACCCCGCGAACATGTCCAGGTCGTGGATGTGCAGGTCGCCGCTGCGGTGTGCGGCGTCGGCGGCGGGGCCGTACACCTGCGTGAGCCAGTAGTTCGCGATCACCTTGCCGGAGGTGTTGAGGATCATCCCGCCCAGCGAGTAGCCCTGGTTCGCGTTCGCGTTCACGCGCCAGTCGGCCCGGGAGAGGTACTCGTTGATGGTCCCGACGGCGTCGATCGTGACCGGTCCGTCAGCGCTCCGGCCGAGGTGGTTGGGCTGGGAATGGGGCTGGGTCGACGGTGACATGGGAAACCTCTTCTAGCGGTGAATGCGTCCGAAGCTACGCCGCGAAGCACATCATCTAGTGTACGCAACGCCAGCGACACACTAGATGTTGTGTCACGTTTCCCGGCGAGCCCCGGCGTGTTGGGACCTTGGTCCCACGGGCGTTGCGCCCGGGCTCCCCGGGCCCTCGATCAGGGCACTCAGCGTGCCACGATGGGAGGCGTGCGTGCGAACCGGGCCCTCGAGCTGATCCGGGACCTCGGCGCGCGTGACGGGCGCCTGCTCCACGTGGAGCACTTCGACGCGCGCGCCGGCCGCACCGGCGACTGGCCGGCGTGGGCGGACACCGACGTCGTCGCCGGCTACCGCCGTCTCGGGATCGCGCAGCCCTGGCTCCACCAACTGGAGGCGGCCGAGGCCATCCACGCCGGGCGGCACACGGTCATCTCCACCGGCACCGGCTCGGGCAAGTCCCTGCCCGGCTGGCTGGCCGCCATCAGCGCCGTCCGCGCGGGCGACACCGCCGCCGCCACCCCCGCCGGGAGTTCCATCGCTCGCTACCGCCGCCGGCCCACGACGCTCTACCTCGCGCCGACGAAGGCGCTCGCCGCGGACCAGCTCGCCAACCTGCAGGCACTGCTGCAGGCCTCCTCCCTGAAGTCGGTGCGCGTGTCCACCTGCGACGGCGACACCCCCTTCACCGAGCGCGACTGGGTGCGCGACCACGCGGACATCGTCCTCACCAACCCCGACTTCCTCCATTTCACCCTGCTGCCCGGCCACCAGCGCTGGGCGCGGCTGCTGCGTGGGCTCACGTACATCGTCGTCGACGAGTGCCACGCCTATCGCGGCGTCACGGGTGCACACGTCGCCCTCGTCCTGCGGCGCCTGTTGCGCCTCGCCCGCCACCTCGGCGCGGAGCCCACGGTGGTCATGGCGTCGGCCACCGCCGCGGACCCGGGGCTCACCGCCTCGCGCCTGATCGGGGTGCCGCCCGAGGAGGTGACCGCCGTCGTGACCGATGCCTCGCCGTCGGGGGAGCGGACCATCGCGCTGTGGCAGGCGGCGCACACCGGCCCCGTCGAGGCGGACCAGGAGGCCCCGCGGCGGGCGGCCACCACCGAGGCGGCGCACCTGCTCGCGGACCTGGTGGTGATTCGTGCCCGGACGCTCGCGTTCGTGCGGTCGCGCGCCTCGGCCGAGTACGTGGCGGAGCGCGCCCGGGCCGAGTTGGCCGACGCCGCGCCGGACCTCACGGACACGGTCGGGTCGTACCGCGGCGGCTACCTGCCGGAGGAGCGGCGCGAGATCGAGCGCGCGCTCCGGCGGGGCGACCTGCTCGCGCTCGCCACCACCAACGCCCTGGAACTGGGGATCGACATCTCCGGGCTCGACGCCGTCCTCATCGCCGGCTGGCCGGGATCGCGCGCCTCGCTGTGGCAGCAGGCCGGCAGGGCCGGCCGCGCGGGAGCTGACGGCCTCGCGGTCTTCATCGCCTCAGACGACCCGCTGGACAACTTCCTGGTGCACCACCCGGACGCGATCTTCGGCGCGGCCGTCGAGGCCACCACCTTCGACCCGGCCAACCCGTACGTGCTCGGGCCCCATCTCTGTGCCGCGGCGTCGGAGTTGCCGATCACCCGGGCCGACTTCGCGCTCTTCGGCCTCGCGGACGAAGCGCTCCTCACCGCCCTCACCGGGCGCGGCCTGCTCCGGGCCCGCCCCACCGGCTGGTACTGGAACCTCGCGCTCGGTGGCCGCGCCCAGGACCTCACGGACCTGCGCGGCTCCGGCGGCGGCGAGGTGCAGGTGGTGGAGTCCCTCACCGGGGCCGTGCTGGGCACGGTGGGCGCGGGCAACGCCGACACCACTGTCCATCCCGGCGCGGTCTACATCCACCAGGGCCGGGTCCACGTGGTGGAGGAACTCGCGGACGACGTCGCGCTCGTGCGGCACGAGAACCCCGGGTATCGCACGCGCACGCAGTCGGTGTCGGCGATCCGGATCCTGGAGACGGAGCGCGCCTGGGCGTGGGGGCAGGGTCCCGGCGCCGTGGCCTGGGGCTTCGGCCCGGTGGAGGTCACGAGCCAGGTGACGGGGTACGACCGGCTCCTGCCTCCCGCGATGGAGATCGTGGGGCATTACACCCTTGCGATGCCCGAGCGGCTGCTCCCCTCGAAGGCCGTGTGGTGGTCGCTCCCGGAGGAGGCATGCCTCGCGGCCGGGCTCACCCCCGAGGTGCTGCCCGGGGCGCTGCACGCCGCCGAGCACGCCTCGATCGGCATGCTCCCGCTGCTCGCCACCTGTGACCGGTGGGACATCGGCGGCGTCTCCACCGCGAACCACCCGGACACGGGCGCCCCGACGGTGTTCGTGTACGACGGGTACCCCGGCGGGGCGGGCTTCGCGGAGCGCGGATCGCGGGTGGCACGCCAGTGGCTCGAGGCGACTCTCGGCGCGATCGAGGGGTGCCGGTGCGAGGACGGCTGCCCCGCGTGCATCCAGTCCCCGAAGTGCGGCACCGGGAACGCCCCCCTGTCCAAGGACGGCGCCATCCACCTCCTCCGGCTCGTCCTCGCGAGGGGTGGACCGTGACCGCACCCGGAAAGGCGTGGACGTGCACGACCGTGGTCCCGCACGATGGATGCATGAGCACAGGAGACGACCTCTCCACGCTGGCCGTCGCCCGGGGGCAGGGTCTCGCGGCCGCCTGCCTGGCGCGGACGATCCGGCTGGGCTTCGGCGTCAGGAGGACGTTCGCCAGCATGCAGCGGGATGCGGTGGAGCCGACCGCCACCGGGTGAGGGCCGGCGCCCGCTACGGTGGACCATGGCCATTCTCCTCGAGATCCACCCGGTGGACCCGCAGCCGCGCCTCATCTCCATGGTCGTGGACGTGCTGCGAGACGGCGGCCTCATCGCCTACCCCACGGACGCCTGCTTCGCCCTCGGCGCGGTGCTGGGCAACCAGCAGGCCAAGGAGCGGATCCGCCAGATCCGCCACCTGGACGAGCGCCACCACTTCACGCTCGTGTGCCACGACTTCGCGCAACTCGGCCAGCTCGTGCGCCTCAGCAACTCCGTCTTCCGGGCAGTGAAGGCGGCCACGCCCGGGCCGTACACCTTCATCCTCCCCGCCTCCCCGGAGGTGCCGCGCCGCCTGCAGCACCCGCGGAAGAAGACCGTCGGCGTGCGCATCCCCGAGCACCGCATCACCCAGGCCATCCTCGCGGAGCTGGGGGAGCCGCTGCTGTCCTCCACGCTGTTGCTGCCCGGGGAGGAGGAGCCCTTGACCACGGGGGTGGACATCAGGGACGCCCTCGACCACCTGGTGGACCTCGTCGTTGACGGGGATGCCGCCGGCAGCGAGCCGTCCACCGTTGTCGACTTCTCCAGTGGCAGCCCCGAGGTGGTCCGCGTCGGGGCCGGGGATCCCACCCGGTTCTCCTGACGCGCGCGGGAGCAACCCCGCCGCGCGGGAGCAACACGGCCCGTGGGGGTTATCCCCGGGTGCGCGGGGGGGATGGCCGCATTGACACCTGTCTCCCACACGGCTTTGCTTGAGGTGACGGCGCATCCAGGCCGCAGGCCAGCCTTCGAGAGGACACACCATGACCAATCCCCCGTACACCCCGGACGACGACGGCGGCGAACCGAACCCGGCGACGCCCCCGGCGCCGCAGCCCCCCTACGGCCAGGTCCCGCCGTACGGCCAGGTCCCGCCGGCTCCCCAGTACGGCCAGCTCCCGCCGCAACAGCCGTACACCCAGCTCCCGCCGTCGCCCCAGTACGGCCAGCCACCGTACGGGCAGGTGCCGCCCGCCCCGCAGTACGGCGGGCAGCCCCCCTACGGGCAGGTTCAGCCGTTCACCCCCGTGCCCGTCTCGATCGGTGAGGCATTCCGTTTCGCGTGGGCGGCCTTCAAGCTTGACCCCATGCCGTGGATCGTCGCCACGCTGGTCATGTTCATCGTGAGTGGCATCGGGCAGGGCATCGCGAACTCGATGCGCCGCACCACCGAATGGATGGACTACACCATCACCTTCACCACCCCCGGCGCGTGGGTGGTCAACCTGATCTTCACGATCATCGGATACGCGATCGCTGCCGGCTTCATCCAGGCCGCGCTGCGCGCCGCGGACGGCCGCCGGACCACGTTCGCCGACTTCACCTCGATCCCCAACCTGGGCCAGGCGATGCTGGCGGCCGTGATCTTCGGGGTGGCGACCAGCATTGGCTACGCACTGCTGTTCCTGCCCGGTCTGGTCATCCAGGTGCTCGGCGCATGGTATCTGCACCTCGCGCTGGACCGCGGCCTCACCGCGGTGGACGCGCTCAAGGCGAGCGTCCAGCTCGTGAGCCAGAACCTGGGCACCACGATCCTGTTCGGCCTGGCAGGCGTGGGTGTCATCATCCTGGGCGCCCTGGCCCTCGGGGTGGGGCTCTTCGTGGCGGTCCCGATGGTGTTCATCGCCTCGGTGTTCGTCTTCCGCCGGATCTCCGGCGGCGCGGTGATGGTCCCGGGCAGCGCCTCGTTCTGACGGCTACCAACCGGCCGACGGCGTCGCCCACCCGGGTGGCACGTCGGCCGGTGGCGCGTCCGCCCGCGGTAGCGTCACCGTGAAACGGGTGGCGCCGGGTGTGGACGCCACCGCGATCGACCCGCCGTGCGCCTCCACCACGGCCTGCGCGATCGCCAGCCCGAGCCCGGTGGACCCCGACGCCCGCTGGCGCGAGCTGTCGCCCCGCGCGAAGCGGTCGAAGATCCTCCCCTGTAACTCCGGGGCGATGCCGGGCCCGTTGTCCTCCACGGTCACGACGGCGTCCGTGGGGGTGGCCCGCACCCGCACCATGACGGTCGTCCCGGTCGGGGTGTGCACGCGGGCGTTCGTCAGGAGGTTCCCGAACACCTGGCGCAGCCGGTCCTCGTCCCCCGTCACCATGGTGGCCGTCAGGTCCATCTCGCCCTCGGCGTCGACGGGCATGTCGAGCCGCCAGTGGTGGTCGGGTGCCGCGACGTGGGCGTCCGTGACGGCGTCGGCGGCGACGGCGGCGAGGTCGACGGCACCCGACACGAGCGGCCGCCCGGCGTCGAGGCGGGCGAGCAGCAGGAGGTCCTCCACCAGGATGGCCATCCGCCCGGCCTCCTGCGAGATCCGCGTGAGCGCGTGGGTGGCCTCCTCGTCGCTCGTCTGCCCGGACTGGATGAGCTCGGTGTACCCCGCGATGGACGCGAGTGGCGTGCGCAGCTCGTGCGAGGCGTCCGCCACGAACTGGCGCACCTGCACCTCCGAGCGGTGGCGCGCCTCCAGCGAGGTCTCCACGTGCCCCAGCAGCGTGTTGAGCGCGGCGCCCACCTTCCCGACCTCCGTGGCGGGGTTCGCGTCGGTGACGCGGACGGGCAGCGTCACCGCGCCGCGGTCCAGCGGGGTGTTCGCGACGACGGTCGCGGTGGCCGCCACGTCCTGCAGCGGCCGCAGCTCGCGCCGGATCAGCCATGCGGCCAGCAGCGCCGTGAGGGCTATCCCCGCCAGCCCGACGACGGCCTGCTGGGCGGCGTAGGTGGTCAGGGTCTGGTTCACCTCGGCGAGCGCGAGACCGGTCAACTGGAATCCGGAGCCACCGGCCTGGGAGATGACGCGGTAATCGCCGAGGTCGGGCAGGTCGACGGAGTGCGGCCGGCTGTCCCGGGGGACCGCATCCAGCATCGCGATCTGGTCCGCGGTGAGCGCCGTCACCACGAAGTCGGAACCGATCACGCCGGTGGCCACGACGCCGCCCGTGTCCAGGTAGGTGAGCGTGCCGGTGCGCTGCCCGGGCGAGTCCAGCGGCGAGGGTCCCTCGGCATCCTCGGGGAGGAGGCCCGGAACCGGTGAACTCGAATCGTCGCCGGAATCGTCGGAGCCCGACCCCCCCTTCTCCGGGCCCCGGGAGTCGTCCAGCACCTCGGCGCTGTGCGACGCCGCCTGCCGCAACTGCGCGTCGAGCTGGTCCACCAGCGACCGGCGCAGCCCCAGGGTGGAGATCACGGCGCTGGAGGCGATCACGAGGGCGGCCAGCAGCGCCATCAGCGCCACGAGGCGCCGGCGCAGCGGCCAGGTGCGGGCCTTCGCGCTCACCCGGCTTCCTCCGCGGGCTTGAGCACGTAGCCCACCCCCCGGACCGTGTGGATCATGGGCGCGTGGCCGGCGTCGATCTTGCGGCGCAGGTAGGAGATGTAGAGCTCCACGATGTTGGCCTGGCCGCCGAAGTCGTACTGCCACACCCGGTCGAGGATCTGGGCCTTGGACACCACCCGGCGCTCGTTGCGCATGAGGTAGCGCAGGAGTTCGAACTCGGTGGCGGTGAGGTTCACGCCCCGGCCGCCGCGCCAGACCTCGTGGGAGTCCTCGTTCATGGTGAGGTCGCCCACCTCGAGGACGGACTCGGCCACGTTGGTCGACATGCCGGAGCGGCGCAGCAGCGCGCGCAGCCGGGCGACCACCTCCTCGAGCGAGAAGGGCTTGGTGACGTAGTCGTCGCCGCCGGCGTGCAGCCCCGCCACCCGGTCCTCGACGGCATCGCGCGCCGTGAGGAACAGCACGGGCACGGTGGGCTTAAGCTGGCGGGCGCGGCGCAGCACCTCGAGCCCGTCGAGGTCCGGGAGCATCATGTCGAGGACGATCACGTCGGGGTCATGCGCCTTCACCTGGCGGATCGCGCCGTAACCGTCCGGGGCGGAGACCACGTTCCAGCCCTCGTACCGCAGGGCGGAGGAGAGCAGTTCGGCGAGCACCTCCTCGTCGTCCACCACGAGGACGTGGACAGGGGATCCGTCGGGGCGTACGACGGCGTCGGGCCTGGGCATCATGAGCCCATCCTCACCCACCGCCCTCGGCCGTCGCTAGGAGTTCGCTGTGAGTCGGCTGTGAGGTCGGGGGACGAGGTGCGGCACACGGCGGCGGGGGGACGGCGTGTGCACGCCCGTCGGAACATGTGCCAGTATTCCCCTCGGGGGCTGCCGGGACGGCGCACCGCCGTTCGTGGCCCCCGCTCACCAGGAAGGTCGCCGTGGCACGCAAGCTCGTCATCGTTGAGTCGCCCGCGAAGGCGCGCACCATCAGTGCGTTCCTCGGGAAGGGCTTCGACGTCGAGGCATCGATCGGCCACATCCGTGACCTGCCCCAGCCGTCGGACCTCCCGCCCGAGATGAAGAAGGGGCCGTACGCCAAGTTCGCCGTGGACGTCGAGCACGGCTTCGACCCCTACTACGTGGTCTACCCGGACAAGAAGAAGAAGGTCACCGAGCTCAAGCGCCTGCTGAAGGACGCGGACGAGCTCTACCTCGCCACGGACGAGGACCGCGAGGGGGAGGCCATCGCCTGGCACCTCCTCGAGGTGCTGAAGCCGAAGGTGCCGGTCAAGCGCATGGTCTTCCACGAGATCACCGCGGAGGCCATCCAGCGTGCGATCGGCCAGACCCGCGACGTCGACGAGCACCTCGTGGACGCCCAGGAGACCCGCCGCATCCTCGACCGGCTGGTCGGGTACGAGGTGTCACCGCTGCTGTGGCGCAAGATCGGACCGGGCCTGTCCGCGGGCCGCGTCCAGTCGGTGGCCACCCGTCTGGTGGTGGAGCGGGAGCGGGAGCGCATCGCGTTCCGCTCCGCCGGCTACTGGGACGTCACCGGCCGTTTCGCGCGCGGCGAGGAGGGCTTCGAGGCGCGCCTGTCGTCGGTGGACGCCACCCGTGTGGCCACGGGCCGCGACTTCGGCGACGACGGCGCACTCAAGTCCGAGGCTGTCCACCTGGACGAGGCGACGGCGCGGGCGCTCGCCGCCGTCGTCGACCGCGGGACGGTACGGGCGGTCGAGTCGAAGCCGTACCGCCGCAGCCCCGCCGCCCCGTTCACCACCTCGACGCTGCAGCAGGAGGCCTCCCGCAAGCTGCGGCTGTCCTCGCGCGAGACGATGCGGGTGGCCCAGGCGCTGTACGAGAACGGGTACATCACCTACATGCGCACGGACTCCTCGGCGCTCTCCAAGCAGGCGATCGCCGCCGCCCGCGCCCAGGCCACGGAACTGTACGGCGCGGAGACGGTGCCCGCGAAGCCGCGGCACTACGGCAAGGTCGCCAAGGGCGCACAGGAGGCGCACGAGGCGATCCGGCCCGCCGGCGAGCACTTCCGGCGCCCCTCCGAGCTCGCCCACCTCCCGGCGCTGCAGCGCAAGGTCTACGACCTGGTGTGGAAGCGCACCATCGCCTCGCAGATGGCCGACGCCACCGGCGAGACCGCCACCGTGCGCGTCGCGGCCACCGCGGAGGTCCCGGCCGCCGGGCTGCGGCTCGCGCCCGGGTCCCACGACCTCGAGTTCACGGCGTCGGGCACGGTGATCACCTTCCGGGGCTTCCTCGCCGCCTACGAGGAGGGCCACGACGCCGCGCGCTACGAGGCCGACGCCGCCGAGTCCCGCCTCCCCGCCCTCACCCAGGGCGAGGCGCTGGTCGCCACGGACGTCACCGCGGCCGGTCACGAGACCACCCCGCCGCCGCGCTACACGGAGGCCTCGCTGGTCAAGGCCATGGAGGAGCGCGGGATCGGGCGGCCCTCCACGTACGCCGCCACGATGTCCACGATCATCGACCGGGGGTATGTGGGCAAGAAGGGCCAGGCGCTCGTCCCCAGCTGGCTCGCCTTCTCCGTCACCAGCCTGCTCGAGCAGAACCTCACGCGCCTCGTGGACTATGACTTCACAGCTGCGATGGAGGCGGACCTCGACCGGATCGCGGCGGGCTCGCAGGACCGCCGGGAGTGGCTGGAGCACTTCTACTTCGGCACCGGCGAATCCGAGGGGCTCAAGGCGCTGGTGGAGGGGCTCGGCGACATCGACGCCCGCGCCGTGAACTCCAGGGACCTGGGCGAGGGGATCACGCTGCGCGTGGGCCGCTATGGGCCCTACCTCGAGACCGCCGGCCCGGACGGCGAGGTGCGGCGCGCCTCGATCCCCGACGACGTCGCCCCGGACGAGCTGACCCTCGCAAAGGCCCGTGAACTGCTCGAGACGCGCAGCGACGAGGGCCGTGAGCTGGGCACGGACCCGGTGTCCGGCAACCCCGTCGTGGCGAAGAACGGCCGTTTCGGGCCGTACGTGACCGAGGTGCTCCCCGAGGACGCCCCGGCGAAGGCCAAGCCCCGGACGGCGTCGCTCTTCAAGTCCATGCAGCTCGAGACGATCCACCTGGAGGACGCCCTGCGGCTCCTTTCGCTGCCCCGCGTGGTTGGTACCGACGCGACGGGCGCCGAGGTCACGGCACAGAACGGGCGGTACGGTCCCTACCTGAAGAAGGGGACGGACTCGCGCTCGCTGGAGACCGAGGACCAGCTCTTCGACGTCACCATGGAGCAGGCGGAGGAGATCTTCGCCCAACCCAAGCAGCGGCGCGGCGCGGCGCGCGCCACCGCCCCACTGAAGGAGCTGGGGGCGGACCCGGTGAGCGGCGGGAGCGTCGTCGTCAAGGACGGGCGTTTCGGCCCGTACGTCACCGACGGCACCACGAACGCCACGCTGCGCAAGGGTGACGAGACCGACGCACTCACGGCCGAGCGTGCCTTCGAGCTGCTGGCGGAGAAGCGCGCGAAGGGTCCCGCCCCCAAGCGGGCGCCGGCGCGCAAGCCCGCCACGCGCAAGCCGGCGGCACGAACTGCCGCACCGAAGCAGGGCTGAGCCGCCTGAACCGTGGTGCGACCGGGTCGCCGTGGTGCCATGATTCCACAGTGACCGTTGCATCGACCCTTGCCGTCAATGCGCGTGCGGACGGGTTCCGCGCGCGCCTCCAGATGGTGTTCGCCTCGCCGATCGTGGAGATCGACGGCGTTGTCCACCCCGTCACGTGGCTGAACACCCACCGGTTCGTGATCGCCCCCGGCCAGCACACGGTTCGCACGTACTTCAAGCGCCGCACCTCCACCGCGGGGTACGCCACCTCCGTCTTCACGGCCGGACCAAATGAGACCGTGCACCTCTCGGCCACGCTGACGGGCACCGCGTTCGTCAACGAGGTCGCCCATGCGCGGCCGCGGCCGCTCGACGGAATGCAGGCGGTGTGACCATGGACCTCCAACTCCCCGACAACCTGGTGACCACGATCGAGGACCCGGGTGACTGCCCGCCCGCCCGGTGGGGCATCCTCGGCGCCGGCTGGATCGCCCGGCAGTTCCTGAACGACGCTCGTGAGGGCACCGCCTGCGAGGTGACCGCCGTCGGCTCGCGCAGCCTGGAGCGCGCGGAGGGCTTCGCCTCCGAGCACGGGATCGAGCGCGCCTACGGCAGCTACGAGGAGCTCGTGGCCAGCGACGCCATCGACGCCGTGTACGTGGCCACCCCGCACTCGGAGCACCGCGCCCACGCGGTCCTCGCCCTCGAGGCGGGCAAGCCGGTGCTGGTGGAGAAGTCCTTCACCCGCAACGCGGCCGAGGCGCGCGAGGTGTTCGACGTCGCCGCGCGGACCGGCCTGTTCGCGATGGAGGCCATGTGGTCGCGGTTCCTGCCGCACTTCGTGGTGGCCCGCGCGCTGGTGGCGTCGGGCGCCATCGGCGGCGTGGTCGAGGTGGTGGGCGACCACGGCCAGTCGCTCGAGCACATCCAGCGCATGTGGGACCCAACCCTGGCGGGCGGCGCGCTCCTGGACCTCGGGGTCTACCCGGTGTCCTTCATCCACTCGGTGCTCGGAGTGCCCGAGTCCCTCCGTTCGCAGGGCCACCTGCTGGCCACCGGGGTGGACGCCTCGTCGGCCACGTCCTTCGTGTACCCGAAGGCGATCGCCGTCGCCACCACCACCCTCCGGGCGGTGAGCCCCACCCGCGCGTGGATCGCAGGCACCGGGGGACGCATCGACTTCGACACCGCCTTCTACCGCCCCGGCGGCATCACCGTCACCCTTGCCGAACGCGAGCCCTTCCGGTGGCAGTTCGACCATCCCGGGGGCGGCTTCCAGTTCGAGATCGCCGAGGCGGCGCGCTGCATCGACGCGGGGGCGCGGGAGTCGGACGTCATGCCCTGGAGCGCCACCGTCGAGGTGCTCGAGATGATGGACGAGATCCGCCGGCAGTTGCGCGTCCGCTTCCCGGGGGAGCCCTCCCTGCGCCCCGGCCATCCTGTCGGGGGCCGCGACTAGAATGGCCGGGTGACTCCGACCCCCTCACCCCGCGGCCGCTTCATCGTGCTGGAGGGGGGCGACGGCGTCGGCAAGTCCACCCAGCGGGCGCTGCTCGGGCAGTGGCTCGAGGAGCGCGGGTACGAGGTGGTCCTGACGCGGGAGCCGGGAGGTACCGAGTTGGGGGACCTCGTGCGGAGCGCGCTGCTGCATGGCGGGCACGTTGACGCGCGCACCGAGGCGCTCCTGTTCGCGACGGATCGCGCCCACCACGTCCACACGGTCGTGCGCCCGGCGCTGGAGCGCGGCGCCATGGTGGTCAGCGACCGTTACCTGGACTCCTCTGCGGCCTACCAGGGGGCGGCGCGGGAACTCGGGATGGACGAGGTGCGCGACCTCTCGCTCTGGGCCACGAACCACCTGCTCCCGGACCTCACCATCGTCCTGGACCTGGACCCGGAGGTGGCCGTGGCGCGGCGCGAGGGGGCGCCGGACCGCCTGGAGCGCGAGTCGCTCGACTTCCACCGGCGCGTGCGCGCGGGATTCCTGCTCCTCGCGGCGGCGGACCCCGCGCGCTACCTCGTGCTGGACGCCACCAGGGATCCCCGGGAGCTGCACGCCGCCATCGCCGGCCGGGTGGGCGAACTCGTGGGGGCCCCGTGAGCGTCTGGGACGGGCTCGTGGGCCAGGAACACGTGGTGGAGACGCTGCGGCGGGCCGTGGCGGACCCCCGCTCCATGACGCATGCCTGGCTCTTCACCGGCCCGCCGGGCTCCGGCCGGTCCGTGGCCGCCCGCGCCTTCGCGGCCGCGCTGCAGTGCGAGGCCACGCCCCCGGGGTGCGGCACCTGCAAGGCCTGCCGCACCGCCATGAACGCGACCCACCCGGACATCACCAACGTGAGCACGGAGAAGGTGGTCATCGACATCCGGGAGGTGCGCGAGCTGGTCGCCACCGCTTCCCGCTCCGCCTCGCAGGGCCGCTGGCGCATCGTGATCATCGAGGACGCGGACCGCATGGTGGAGCGCACCTCCAACGTGCTGCTCAAGTCCATCGAGGAGCCGCCCGAGCACACCGTGTGGCTGCTGTGTGCGCCGTCGCCCGACGACGTGATCGTCACCATCCGCTCGCGGTGCCGCCAGGTGAACCTGCGGATCCCGCCCGCCGACGCCGTCGCGGACCTGCTCGTGCGGCGCGACGGCGTGGATCCCGGTGTCGCGGCGATCGCGGCGCGGGCGGCGCAGTCGCACGTGGGGATGGCGCGGCGGCTCGCGACCGACCCGCGGGCCCGCGAGCGGCGCCGCCGGCTGCTGGGGATACCGACGTCCATCCGGGGCGTGGGGGACGCGGTCCTGGAGGCCGCCGTGCTGGTCGAGGGCGCCGCGGCGGAGGCGAAGGACGTGGCCGCGCGGCGCGACGAGGGCGAACGGGCCGAACTGCTGCGCGCCCTCGGGATCGGGGACGGGCCGGTGCCCCCCGCGGCGCGCGCCCAGGTCCGCCAGTTGGAGGAGCAGCAGAAGAAGCGGGGCACCCGGGTGCAGCGCGACGCCCTGGACCGCTCGATGGTGGACCTGCTCGCCTATTACCGGGACGTGCTGGCCGTGCAGTTCGGGAGCGACGTCGACCTGGTGAACGCGGACCTTTCGGCGGCGATCCGTGACCTCGCCGCCCGCTCCACGCCCGAGCAGACCCTGCGGCGGATGGATGCGATCGGGGAGGCGCGCACGCGGCTGGCGGGGAACGTCGCGCCCCTGCTCGCCGTCGAGGCGATGCTGATCGCGCTGCGTCCACAGGGGTGAGGGTCCCCCCGGCGGCGGCGTAAGGGGGAAGGTATCCTTGGAGGTGTGAAGAAGACGCGCCGCCTGGTTCCGCTCGCCCTGCTCGTGGCGGCCCTCGCCGTCGCCCCTGGGTGCACGGTCACTGGCGACGGTCCGCTGAAGACCAGGGAACCGGCGGCCACGACGTCCAGCGCCCCCGCGGGTGATTTCGACCCGACGGCGGGCACGGCTCCCGAGCTCGAGCGCTTCTACACCCAGACCGTGGACTGGACGGAGTGCGGGCCGGACATCGAGTGCGGCCTCGTCCAGGTCCCGATGGACTACGACGTGCCGGACGGGGTGACGATCACCATCGCCGTCAACCGGCTGAAGACTGCCGGGTCGGGGGCGCCGGACCTGTTCCTGAACCCGGGCGGCCCCGGCGGCTCGGGGACCGGGATGCTCGAGTGGATCAAGTTCTCGGTCTCGGACCGGCTCTCCTCCGAGTACAACCTGGTGGGCTTCGACCCGCGGGGAGTGAACGACTCCGATGCGGTCGACTGCATCACGGACGCCGAGATGGACGCGTGGCGCGCCCAGGACGTCGACACCTCCACGGATGCGGGCCTGGCCGCCTACGCCGCCGAGATGGAGGTGTACGGCAAGCGTTGCGCCGAGA
>Ga0209747_1000103_pt1 | contig 39998 bp, 31 predicted proteins | sample BarGraNGADG00311_FD_184498 | JGI IMG/M metagenome (GOLD analysis project Ga0209747, IMG submission 184498) | Arctic peat soil microbial communities from Barrow, Alaska - Barrow Graham LP Ref core NGADG0011-311 (SPAdes) (version 2) | ecosystem: Environmental > Terrestrial > Soil > Wetlands > Peat...
GACTAGCGTTTGATACCGCGCCTCCATGTCTTGAAGTAGACCCTTCCGGGTCCCGGTGACCCAAGCGGGCGACAGGAGTGTCGCCCCTTTAACACCTGGAGAGGAATCCTTGGAGAGGCGCGGTGTTGAGCGCGCGTCCATGTGAAATCGGAGGACTAGCGTTTGATACCGCGCCTCGACCCACCTGAGGCCGTCAATCTTTGGGTCGTGGCTCCGAGAGCAGCCTTTTCTTGATCAGGTCGGAGGCCATCTCCGGGTTCGCCTTGCCACGGGTCTTCTTCATGATCTGGCCCATCAGGAACTTGAGCGCCTGCTCCTTGCCTTCCTTGATGTCGTTCGCCGCGTCGGGGTTCTCGCTGATGACCTCGCCGACCACCAGGTCGATCTCGCCCACGTCGGCTATCTGGGAGAGGCCCTTCTCGTCGACGATCTCCTTCGGCGCGCGGCGCGTCTCGAAAGCCTCTTTCAGGACGTCCTTGGCCATCTTACCGCTGAGCACCTTGCTGTCGATCAGGGAGACCAGCTCGCCCAGCGACTGCGGGCGGATCGGGCATGCCGACACCGGGACGCTCGCCTCTTTGAGCATCGCGGTCAGGTCGCCGGCGATCCAGGTCGCGAGCTTCTCCGGGTTCTGACCTGTCGCAACCGCTTCCTCGTAGTAGTCGGCTAGCGCCTTCTCGCCGGTCAGTGTCGAAGCCATCTCGCTCGAGAGGCCGTATTTCTCTTTGAACCGCTCCAGCCTCTTCGCCGGCAGCTCGGGCAGCCTGGCCCGGATGGCCTCGACCCACTCGAGGTCGGGCTCCAGCGGGGCAAGGTCCGGCTCGGGGAAGTACCGGTAGTCGAACGCCTCCTCCTTGCTGCGCAGGGGGTGCGTCTTGCCGGCCACGTCATCCCAGTGCCTGGTCTCCTGAACGATCTTCTCGCCGTTGTCGAGGGCGAAGACCTGCCGCTCTACCTCGTAGGTCAGCGCGCGGTAGAGCGAACGGAACGAGTTCATGTTCTTTATCTCGACCTTGGTGCCGAGCCCTTCGCCTGAGGATACACTGACGTTGGCGTCGCAGCGGAGCGACCCCTCCTCCATCTTGCAGTCGCTGATCTCCAGGTACTCGAGCGTCGAGCGGAGCAGCTGAAGAAAGGCGCGCGCCTCGTCGGGAGACTTGATGTCGGGCTCGGAGACGATCTCGGCAAGCGGGATACCGGCGCGGTTGAAGTCCTCGAGGCTGAACTCCGCCCCGTGTATGCGGCCGCTCTCACCGATGTGCACGCTCTTGCCGGTGTCCTCCTCGAGGTGCACCCGCGTGATGCCAACCTTGCGGACGTAGTCTCCCATGTCCACGTCGAGGTGACCGTCGTGCGAGAGGGGCACGTCGTATTGGGATATCTGGAAATCCTTCGGCATGTCCGGGTAGAAATAGTTCTTGCGGTGGAACTCGGAGTGCTCGCTGATGGCGCAGTTCATCGCCAGCGCGAGCAGTATCGTGTCCGCCACAGCGGCCCTGTTAGCGACCGGGAGCGATCCCGGCTGGCCCAGGCACACCGGACAGGTGTTGGTGTTCGGCTCCGAGCCGAAGGTTGTCGAGCAGCCGCAGAACATCTTCGAGGAGGTCGCGAGCTCGACGTGTATCTCGAGGCCGATGGTGGTCTCGTAAGCCATCACGCGCCACCACCTTTCCCACCGGTCAGTGGGCCTTCGGGGGGCCTCGGCTCGAAGCCCACCTCCCGCTCCAGGGCGCCGGCGACCGTGAGCAGCTTTTCCTCGGAGAGCGGCGGCCCCATTATCTGGAAGCCGACAGGCAGCCCGTCCGAGAGGCCGCACGGTACGCTCATGCCGGGGATGCCGGCGAGGTTGACCGGAATGGTGCATATGTCCGAAAGGTACATGGTGAGCGGGTCGTCCATCTTCTCGCCAAGCTTGAAGGCGGTCGAGGGAGACGTCGGCGACACAAGCACGTCAAAGCGGTCCCATGCCCTGCCGTAGTCCTGCACGATCAGCGTGCGGACCTTCTGGGCCTGGCCGTAATACTGGTCGAAGTAGCCGGCCGAGAGGGCGTACGTGCCGAGCATGATGCGGCGCTTGACCTCTTTGCCGAATCCCTCCGAGCGGACCCGGTCGTACATCTCCCATATGTCCGCGAACTCGCCTTCGGGCCTGTAGCCGTAACGGACCCCGTCGAAGCGCGCCAGGTTGCTGGACGCCTCGGCCGGAGCGATCAGGTAATAAGCGGAGAGGCCGTTTGAGAAACTTGGAAGCGATACCTCGTCGCACTCGAGGCCCGCCGCCTGCAGCTTGTCGACGGCGGCCTTGAAGCTCTCGAGGACTCCTGGGCTGATGCCTTCGCTCGAAAGCTCCTTGACGACGCCGACGCGCATGCCCTTTACGTCTCCCTGGAGCGCCTTCGAGTAGTCCGGGACGCCCGCCTCGATCGAGGTGGAGTCGCACGGGTCGTGGCCGGCGATCAGGCCGAGAAGGGCGGCGCAGTCCGCGACGTTCCGCGCCATCGGGCCTACCTGGTCGAGCGAAGAGGCGAACGCCACCAGCCCGTAACGGGAGACCCGGCCGTAAGTCGGCTTCAAGCCGACGATGCCGCAAAGCGAGGCTGGCTGGCGGATGCTCCCGCCCGTGTCCGACCCCAGTGCCCACGGCGCCTCGCCGGCGGCGACTGCCGCGGCGGAGCCTCCGCTCGATCCGCCCGGGACCCGGTCGAGGTCCCACGGGTTGGCGGTCGGGCCGAAGTAGGAGTTCTCGGTCGACGAGCCCATGGCGAATTCGTCCATGTTCGCCTTGCCGAGCATCACGGTGCCGGCGCTCCTGACTCGCTCGACTGCTGTCGCATCGTAGACCGGCACGTAGTTCTCTAGCATCTTCGAGCCGCAGGTAGTCCTGAGGCCGCGCGTCGAGAGCACGTCCTTGATCGCGATCGGCACGCCGGCGAACGGGCCGGACTGCTCTCCGGCCCCGATCCTGTCGTCTACCGCCTTCGCGGTCTCCCTCGCCTCGTCAGGCGTCGTGGTTATGAACGCTTTGACGGCCGGCTCGACCGCGTCAATGCGCGACAGCAGGGCGTCGGTGACCTCGGCCGCCGACACTTCGCGCGCCGCGATCATCCTCGCGAGATCTACCGCCCCGATGTAATGAAGGTCCATGGATGCCGCCTAGATTATCTTCGGCACTTTGAACCCGCCCGGCTCTGCCCAGGGCGCGTTCGCGTATGCCTCGTCCGCGGTGAGTGACGGCCGCTCTTCGTCCTCGCGAAACACGTTCACGAGCGGGACGGCGTGGCCGGTGGGGAGCACACCCGACGTGTCCGTCTCGGATATCGTCTTCGCGTGCTCCAGCACGTCCGAGAGCTGTTTCCGGTAGGTCTCTTTTTCCTCGTCGCTCAGGGCCAGCCGTGCAAGCACGGCCACGTGCTCGACGTCTTCGATACTGATCGCCATCTCTACCTACCTGTCATCTTCTTGAACTCTTCGGAGCCGATCACCTCGACGCCCAGGCCCCGTGCCTTCTCGAGCTTCGAGCCTGGCTCGTCACCGGCCAGCACGAAGTCGGTCTTCTTGCTGACCGAGGAAGTGACCTTGCCCCCCAGGCCTTCTATTATCGCCGAAGCTTCTTCCCGAGTGAAATCGGGCAGGGTGCCGGTGAGGACGAACGTCTTCCCCTCCAGCTTCTTCTCCCCGGTGCCGGCGCGCTTCTCGTCGGTGACCCTGACACCGGCTTTCTCGAGCCTCTCGACTACCTTCAGGTTGTCCTCGTTGTCGAAGAAATCACGGACGCTCATCGAGATGCGAGGGCCGACACCTTCAACAGCTTCGAGTTCCTCGATCGACGCACGCTCGAGCGCGTCGATCGAAGGGAACACATCGGTGATGGTCTTCGCGATGGTCGAGCCGACGTGCCTGACGCCCAGCCCGTACAACAGGCGCCAGAGCGGCCTGTCGCGTGCCACGTCGATGGTAACCATCAGGTTGGAGACCGACTTCTCCTTGAAGCCGGGCAGGTCGGCGAAGTCTTCGGGCGACAGGTAAAAGATATCGGATACGTCCTTTATCTTGCCCCTGTCGAGCAGCAGCGCCACGGTCATAGCACCGAGGCCGTCGATGTCCATCGCGCCCCGGGAGCCGAAGTGGACTATCCGCTCGAAGGTCTGGGCCGGGCACGCGATGTTCGTGCACCGGGTGACCGCCTCCCCCTCTTCGCGGTGTACTTCGCTCCCGCAGGCCGGGCACTTTTTCGGCATCTCGAACGGCTTCTCGTCGCCCGTCCGTTCCTCAGTGATGACCTTCACTATCTCCGGGATCACGTCGCCCGCCTTCCTGACCATCACCCGGTCGCCGACGCGGACGTCCTTGCGCCTGACCTCGTCCTCGTTGTGGAGCGTGGCGTGCGAGACAGTCGAGCCGGCGACGAAGATCGGCTCCAGGACGGCGACTGGCGTAAGGGCGCCGGTGCGTCCGACCCCCACCATTATGTCGAGGACCCTGGTCGTCTTCTCCTCAGGCGGGAACTTGAACGCTATCGCCCAGCGCGGGCTCTTGGAGGTCGCGCCCAGCTCGTCCTGCTGCCTGCGCGAGTCGACCTTGATGACCACGCCGTCTATCTCGTACGGCAGCTCGCGGCGCCTGCGGCCCCACTCCTCGCAGAACTCCGAGGCCTCGACGATGTCGTTGACCTTCCGGCTGTTCTCGCCGAGTCTGAAGCCAAGCTCGCGCAGGTAAGAGAGGAGCTCCCACTGCATACCGGGGATCGAGGAGGACGAGTAATCTATCCCGAAGGTGACCATTGAAAGGTTGCGCTCGGCTGTCACCGCGGGGTCGAGCTGCCTCAGCGACCCGGCCGCCGCGTTTCGCGGGTTCGCGAATGGTGGCTCTCCCCTTTCCAGCCGGTCATTGTTGAGAGAGAGGAACGAGGACTCCGGCATGTAGATCTCACCGATGGCCTCCAGCTCGGCGGGCGGGTCGTCCACCATCAGCCGCAGCGGGACCGCCGGGATAGTGCGAAGGTTGGTCGTGATATCCTCTCCCACCTCGCCGTCGCCCCTGGTGGCCCCCTGCGTCAGGAGCCCGTTTTCGTACAGGAGCGCGACGGCGATGCCGTCCATCTTCAGCTCGCAGACATACCCCACATCCCGGCCCGTGCCGTCCAGGCCCTTCATGACGCGCTCCGAGAAAGAGATGAGGTCGGCCTCGCTGAAAGCGTTGTCCAGGCTCAGCATCTTCCCCCGGTGCCGGACCGGCTTGAAGCCCGACGAAGGGGGCGGGCCGATACGCTGAGTCGGGGAGTCGGGCGTCACCAGCTCCGGATACTGCTCCTCGAGACGCTTCAGCCTCAGGTATTTCTCGTCGTACTCGGCGTCGCTGATGACGGGATCGTCCAGCGCGTAGTAGCGGTAGATGTGATAGTTAAGTTCTTTTCGGAGCCCCTGCGCCTCGCGGGCCGCGTCGGCGGGAGCTCCAGGGGAAGCCGTCACTGGAGTTCCTTCCGTCACAGCTTCTGGAAGTCGCTGGGCGGCCAGAATATGAGCACAGCCCTGCCGACCACGTTCTCGAGCCTCACGGGCCCGAACGTCCTCGAGTCGAACGACTTGCTCTCGTTGTCTCCCATCACGAATATGTCGCCGTCGGGCACGATGGTGGTGTACGGCACGTCCGGGTTGAACTCGGTGCTCTTGTGATAGAACTTGTCGTTCACCATCAGGCTGCCCTGCTGCACGGTCACGGTGTCGCCCCCCAATGCGACCACCCGTTTTATCAGCATCTCCGAATCGCCGGTGATGTTCTTCAGGACGACCACGTCCCCGCGGCTCGGTGTCCTGCCGAACCGGTACTTGACCACGAAGACCCTGTCGCCCTCGTGCAGTGTCGGCTGCATCGAGATGCCCTTCACCACGTAGGGGCGGCCGACGAATACGATCATCACGAAGAGGGCCAGCAGGATGATGAGTGGTACAAGAAGGAGGATGCTCCAGCCCGGGAGGCCGAGGTTGTCCTTCCACTTCTTCTTCTCAGGGTACTGGTAGCCGGCGGCGCCGTAGACGCCGCCCTGGGGAGGAGGCGGGTATCCCGGGTACTGCGCTTTACGATTCTTCAATCATGCTCCCGTATTCACCGCGGGCCGCAGCGGCCCGGTCGTTCTCTCGCTCAAATACGATTGTAACTATCTTCGACGACAAGCGGGTATGTCCCGCGTCTAAGGCGCGATCCCGACGCGCCTTTCTGGCGCGTCGGAAACGCGCCGTCATTCCGAGCCGGCTCTCGCAGAGAGCCGGTCGGACATGAGTCGCGAACGCTTTAGCGTTCGCCGCGCACGCCCTGACGTGCGCCATATCTGGACCGTGACTCAGGACCCCGACCACCGCCGACCTTGCACATTCAGAGTACTTTTCACGCCAGTTCAAGCTCGCCTTGAATGCCAACAGAACCGCCCGCGATGATCAGCACGCCGTCCACCCGTTCGAGCCCCTTCGCGAACTGAAGCGCTCCAGGGATATCCTCCGGCCCGAGCACCCGGTTGCCGATCGCACTGGCCGCCGCGTCTGCGAGGGTGGCTGTGCCGGCGAGGACCGTCACGGCCTCGGTGTTGCCGAGCGATACCGAGGGGCCGATGGAAGCGCTCGAAGTGCAGAGCCCGACGCCCTCCGGCCGGCACTGGAGCCTCAGGTTTATCTCCGGCGCACCCTCGCCAGCGAAGACCCGGACGTTGCGGGCGCCGGTCCCCGCCAGGAACAGGTCTCCCCCATTCTCGACGATCACCTCGCCCGAGCGCTCCAGCAGGTCCATGCCGACGTATTGTGCTACTGCCCCCGCGACCGAGGCCATCGGGCCGACGTCGAAGAGCTCCGCCGCCTCAGCCATATCGACTACTATCGCCGGCGGTTCGCCGGCCGCCGGCACCGGCCTGAACGACGTGCCGAAGGTCACGTGAGCCTTCAGGTACTCCTCGAGCTCGCGCCTGTGTGTCGCGAGAGAGACCGCAGCCTCTTCCTCGAGCCGCCCGAGCGTACATATATACAGGTCGCTCTCGCCGAGCGCGACCCTGTAGCAGTCGAGGCCCGAGGGTGAGACCTCGGCCCTATAACCGCGGAAGCTGTGTTCGGGCATGTTGATCCTTTCGTCAACTTCTATTCTAAAGCTTGCACAGGTGATCCACACGCAAGGCAGCTCAACTCTAAACCTCGAATCCAGGTGGGTGAGACCTTAACGGCCGCCTCCCGTTGAAGTCGTCCTCGAGTGATTTCTTTTTATACTTAATCTGGTAGGGTCATTGGTCGATTTTTAACCAAGAGGTTGGATTCTTGGAGCGGATTTGTTGTACTTTGTCCTCGCCCGCACCGCTCGAGCAACATCTGAGGATGGTTCGATGCCACAACCGGTCTTGAAGGAAACAGACGCGATAAAGGATTACTGGCTGGAGCCCGCCTCCAATGATGTCGAGCCGGTGGAGCTCGCGGTCACGGACGGCGCGGGCAAAGCCGTCGAAGTCACTGCGTATTCACAGCGCTCAAGAGTTGGACTGGAGGCCTCCGCCTTCGGCAGGTTGGGCGTCCTCGTCGATTTCGGTAAAGAGGTCGGAGGCTTCCCGAAGCTCCGCTTCGGCGCCGGGTCGTGCCGTCGCGTCGGCGTGCAGCTCGCCGAGTCGAAGAAGCACCTCGTGAATCCGACGCTGGTGGCCGGCCTTTCGGCGGCCGACCCCACGATCCAGTACACGCACGTCAAGGCCTCGCCCGACTCGGAGGCGACCCTGCGCCACTTCGGCGGGTTCCGATACATGCTGCTCTTCCCGGAGCGTCCGGGACAGGTCGCTCTAAAAGACATCCGCGTCGAGTACACTCCTCACCGCGCCGACCCCAACGCCTGCGGCTACTTCCTCTGCAGCGACGAGCAGCTCAACCGAGCCTGGTTCGCGGGACTGCACACCCTCGAGATGTGCACCGTCCACACGGACCATGGCGGGTACGAGGACGATCAGCTGATCGGGCATGGTGACTGGGTCCTCATCGACGGGGCGAAGCGCGACCGGCTCATCTGGACCGGCGACCTCGACGTGATGGTGGCCGGCGTCGCGGTCGGCACCTTCAACATGGACTCCGTGAAAGACTCGCTCTACTCCCTGGCCGAGCACCGGCACGCGAACGGCTACATCCAGCCGTGCAGCCCGGGCTCGACGACCATCGGGCTGGCCTCACGCAGCTTCGGCGACTACGTGGCGTGGTGGATAGTGGTGCTCTACCAGTATTACCTGCACACCGGGGACATCGAGACGGTACGCGACCTTTTCCCGGTCCTGAAGGGAGGGCTCGACTACCTGCACTCCCAGTGCAAGGGCGGGCTTTTCCGGCAGACGCCGCTCAACATGCTGGAGTGGTGCTTCACCGTCCTCAGGTGGGGCAAGCCGTCATACACGAACATCATGTACTACTGGGCTCTGAACTGCGCTTCGTCCCTCGCCCACGCCATCGACGACGAAGAGAAGTCGGTTGGCTTCGTCTCGCGGGCCTACCGCCTGGGCGAGAAGATCGACAGGCAGCTGTGGGACGAGGCGCGCGAGGTCTTCTTCGACACCAGCACCGACAGGAAGAGGGTCCCGCAGGACGCCAACTCGCTCGGCATCGTGTCGGGCCTCGTGTCCGAGCCCCTGAGGCAGCAGCTGATGCTCCAGTATCTGCGTGAGCACATGTGGAAGGAGTGGGGTTCCACCAACGTCGACGTCCCGTACTACAGGCTCACGCCCGGGGTCCCTTTCCACAACAAGCGGGTGGTCCCTTTCATGAACTACTACGAGGCGCTCGCCAGGTTCATCGCGCGCGACGACGAGGGTGCGCTCGAACTGATGCGCCGCTGCTGGGGGAACATGGTAGACAGCGAGCCGGGGAGCACGTTCTGGGAGTTTGTCGGGCGCAAGGGCGGAGTAGACGTGCACTTCTCGTCGCTCTGCCACGGGTGGTCGGCCGGCATCGTGCCGCTGCTCTCGAAATACGTCCTCGGCGTCAGGCCGGTCGCCCCCGCCTACCGCAGTTTCCTTTTTGACCCGCGGCCGTTGGACCTGGAATGGGCCGAGGGAAGAATACCGGTCCCGGGCGGGTTTATCGAGGCGCGGTTCGAGAAGAGCGGCAAGGGCTTGAGCGCGAAGGTGACCGCTCCGAAAGGTGTTGAGCGGGTCACATCATAAGGCTCAAGGTCGATCTCTAATACACTTCGTTTTCAGGGTCTCACTGTGATCGGGTTCCTGACTCACCGTCCAAATATGGCGCACGCAAGCGTGCGCAACGATGGTGCGACCGGCGCTCCATGAGCGCCGGCTCGCGATAAACTCGGCCCGATTGGGCACAGCGTTTTCACACCAGAGCTTTGCTTCCAACATACCGAGGGCCGAGTTTAGAGCGGCAACGAGCGTCAGCTGGAGATGGCAAGAAAGGCCGCCGCTAAACCGGTCTGGAAGAGGGAAAGCCCCCGCGTTGCGGGGGCTTTTAGTCTTTTTAGTGTTAATCGTTATTCTTTGACCGCGGCCTTCTTGACCGATACAGCTGACACCTTGAACTCGGGGATCTTACTTGTAGGGTCAAGTTTTGAGTTGGTGAGCTCGTTAGCCGCCGCCTCGGCGAAGTGGAAGGGCAGGAACACCACGCCCCTGCTGCTCTTCGGTGTCACGTGCGCTGTCACCTCGACCTTGCCGCGCCTGGTCTTGAGCTCGACGGTGTCGCCGTCTTCGATCCCGTATTCCTTCGCGTCCGCCGGGTTGAACTCGGCCAGCGCCTCCGGCGCGAGCGCCTCGAGCGGCTCGCACCTGCGTGTCATCGAACCGGTGTGGTACTGCTGTAGCAGCCTTCCGGTGGTGAGTATCAGCGGGTACTCCTTGCTGGCAGTCTCCGCGGCTTCCTTGAACTCGACCGGCTCGAAGGAGCCCAGCCCTCGCGTGAACTTGCCGACGTGGAGTATAGGCGTACCGGGATGCTTTACGTTCGGGCACGGCCACTGAAGCCCGCACTCTTCCAGCCTCTCGAGCGTTATCCCGGCATAGCTGGGGGTTACCTGGCAGATCTCGTCGGCTATGTCGGAGACCTTCTTGTACTTCCACCCCGCGCCCATCGCGTTGGCTATATCCTCGATGGTCTTCCAGTCGTCGCGCGCCCCCCTGGGGCCGTTGACCGCTTTGCGAACGCGCTGCACGCGCCTCTCGGTGTTGGTGAAGGTCCCGTCCTTCTCCGCGTAAGTCAGGCCCGGAAGCACCACGTCGGCGATCTCCGCGGTCTCTGTCAGGAAGATGTCCTGCACCACCAGGAAGTCGAGGCTCTCGAACTGGTGCCTCGCGTGCTTCAGGTCCGCATCGGATATGAGCGGGTTCTCGCCGAGGACATAGAGCGCCTTGATCCCGTTCTTCTTACCGACGGAGTTGACCATCTCGGTGGCCTTCTTGCCGGGCTTCTTCGGGAGCTCGACCCCCCATGCCTTCTCCATCTTCGCCCGCACGCCGTCGTCCGCGACCTTCTGATACGCGGTGTAGACGTCGGGCAGCGCGCCCATGTCGCAGGCGCCCTGGACGTTGTTCTGGCCGCGAAGCGGGTTGACCCCGGCTCCCGGCTTGCCCAGGTTGCCGGTGAGCATCGACAGGTTGGCGACCGACTTCACGTTGTCGGTACCGGTCGTGTGCTGCGTGATGCCCATCGAGTACAGGATGCTCGCGCTGCCCGCGTTCGCGAACAGCTCGGCGGCCATCTTGAGGTCGGCCGCGGGGATGCCCGAGACCTCCTCGACGTAAGCGGGAGTGTACTTCGAGACGAGCTTCTTCAGCTCGGTGAAGCCCTCGGTCCGCTCCTTTATGAACTCCTTGTCGTAGAGGCCTTTCTTGATGATCCAGTTCATCATGCCGTTCAGGACGGCGACGTCGGTCCCTGGCCTCTGGTTCAGGGTGATGTCCGCGTAGTCGGACATCTGGATGTTGCGCGGGTCGATCACGATTAGCTTCATCGTGCCCTTCTTCACCGCGTTGATTATCTGCATCGAGATGATCGGGTGGGCCTCGCTCGTGTTCGAGCCGATTATGAGCGTTACGTCAGCTTCCGCCAGGTCCTCGATGGAGTTGGTCATCGCGCCGCTTCCGAACGTGGCCGCCAGACCGGCGACCGTCGGAGCGTGTCACAACCTGGCGCACTGATCGACGTTGTTCGTGCCGATCACGGTGCGCATGAACTTTCCGAAGAGGTAGTTCTCCTCGTTGGTGCACCTGGCGCTCGCCAGGCCGCCTATGGAGTCGGGGCCTTCCTTCTTCTCGATCGCCTTGAACTTCTTCGCTATCAGCGCTATGGCCTCGGCCCAGGTCGCCTTCTTGAGCACTCCCTTCCTGTCCCGGATCAGCGGCTGCTTGAGCCGGTCGGGCGAAGAGATGTAGCCGAAGCCGAAGCGGCCCTTCACGCAGAGGTTGCCCCTGTTCACGCCCGCGTCGATCGGTGCCGTCACGTTCTCGACCTGGTTGTCTTTCACCCACAGCGTCAGCGTGCAGCCCACGCCGCAGTACGGGCAGACAGTGTCGGTCTTCTCGAACTCCCAGGGCCTTCCGAGACCCTTGGAGAGCTTGGACGAAAGCGCGCCCACAGGGCACGTCGAGATGCACTGCCCGCAGAACAGGCAGGGCGTATTCTCCAGCTCGTGCTCGTAAGGCGTGGTGGCGATACCGTCGAACCCGCGACCCACGAAGCCGTAGACGCCGGGCCCTGTGACCTCGTCGCAGATCCGGATGCAGCGGCCGCACAGGACGCACTTATCCTGGTCGCGCTCGATGACCGGGTTCGAGTCCATCAGGTGGTACGAGTGAGTGTCGCCCTTATAAGGCGTGTCCTTGACCCCGTACTTATAGGCGAGCTCCTGGAGCGTGCAGGCGCCTGTCGACTCACAGGTCATGCAGTCGGCAGGGTGGTCCGAGAGCAGGAGCTCGATGATCGTCTTTCGTATCGACTCGATGCGCTCGTTGGAGGTCGTCACCTTCATGTCGGGGGTTATCTCTGCGGTGCACGCCGGAAGCAGCGCCCGGGCACCCTCGACTGAGACCAGGCAGAGGCGGCACGCACCGAACGGCACCAGCCTGGGGTCGTAGCAGAGGGTGGGGATCCAGATGTCGTAGGCGTTCGCGACCTCGAGTATGGTCTGCCCCTTCTCTCCCTCGCACTTCCTGCCGTTTATCGTCAGCTTTATCTTCTCGGGCATTCTCTTACCCCCAATCTATACCGTGTAGACGGCGTCGAAGCGGCACCGCCTGAGGCACTCGCGGCACTTTATGCACTTCTCGATGTCGATGACGTGAGGGCTCTTCTTCTCGCCCGTTATGGCACCGACCGTGCAGTTGCGCGCGCAGACCGTGCACCCGTTGCACTTCTCGGGGTCGATGTGGAACGTGACCAGGTCGACGCACAGGCCGGCCGGGCACCTCTTGTCGTTGATGTGGGCCTCGTACTCGTCCCGGAAGTACTTGAGCGTGGTGAGCACCGGGTTCGGGGCGGTCCCGCCCAGAGCGCACAGCGAGCCTTCCGCGATGTCGTGCGCGAGCTTGTCGAGCTTGTCGATGTCCTCGGGCTCGCCTTCGCCCTTGCAGATGCGGGTCAGTATCTCGAGCATCCTCTTGGTACCGATGCGGCACGGGATGCACTTTCCGCAGGACTCGAGCTGCGTGAAGTTCAGGAAGTAGCGGGCCAGGTCGACCATGCAGGTCGTGTCGTCGACCACCACCATGCCGCCAGAGCCCATGATGGCCCCGAGCTTCTTCAGAGAGTCGTAATCCACAGGCGTATCGAGGAGCGACGCGGGGATGCAACCACCCGACGGGCCGCCCGTCTGTATGGCCTTTATCTCCTTGTCGTTCTTGATGCCGCCTCCGACTCCGAACACGACGTCGCGGAGGGTGGTGCCCATCTCGACCTCGGCCAGCCCGCCGCGGCGGACCTTGCCGGTCAGGCAGAACACCTTGGTCCCCTTGCTTCCCTCGGTCCCGAGCGCGGCGTACTTCTTCGCACCCTCACTCAGTATCCACGAGACGTTTGCGAACGTCTCGACGTTGTTGATGTTGGTCGGCATTCCCCAGATGCCCTTGTTGGCGGGGAAAGGCGGCCTCGGCCTGGGCATGCCCCGCTCGCCCTCGATGCTGGCGATGAGAGCCGTTTCCTCGCCGCAGACGAAAGCGCCGGCGCCTTCCTTGACGATGATGTCCAGGTCGTAGCCGCTGCCCAGTATGTTCTTACCGAGGAAATGCTTCTTCGTGGCCTCCTCGATGGAGTGCTTCAGCCGCTTGACCGCCAGCGGGTACTCGGCGCGGCAGTATATGTAGCCGTGCGTCGCGCCTATCGCGTAGCCGCCGATGATCATGCCCTCGAGCACCGCGTGCGGGTCGCCCTCGAGGACGCTCCTGTCCATGAACGCGCCCGGGTCGCCCTCGTCCGCGTTGCAGACGATGTACTTGTCCTCGCCCTTGGCACTCGCGCAGAAGTTCCATTTCTGCCCGGTCGGGAACCCCGCTCCTCCGCGGCCCCGCAGCCCGGAGTCGAGGACTTCCTTGCGCACCTTCTCCGGCTTCATCTTCAGGGCTTTCTTCAGGCCCTCGTAGCCGCCGGCCTCCATGTACTCGTCGATGCTGTCCGGGTCTATCATCCCGCAGTTCCTCAAGACGATGCGGGTCTGCAGTGCGAGGAAGTCGGTCTCGGGCATCTCCTCGCCCTCGACGAGCAGGGCCTTCTTCCTGTAGATCTCACCCTTTACCAGGTGCGATTCGACTATCGCCGGCACGTCCTTGACGGTTACGTCACCGTAGGTGACCTTGGGCATGCCTTCCTTCTCGATCTCGACCAGTACTTCGGCGAAACAGTAGCCTATGCAGCCGGTCTCCTCGAGCGAAACTTTCAGCCCGCGCTCGGAGATCTCTTTCTCGAGCTCTTCGTAGACGGCGACCCCGCCGGCCGCTATCCCGCAAGTGGCGAGGCCCACGATAACCCTGTCTTTCTTCATGACCCCGCCTCCTTTACTGTTCCTTGCTTTCCTGCTTCTGGACGTTCTTGATGGTGTTGCGCGCTTTCTCGCTGTCCAGTCTTCCGTGGGCCACTCCGTCGAGGATCAAGACCGGGGCCAGGCTGCACGCTCCGACACAGACGACCTTCTCGAGGGTGAACTCCATGTCCTCGGTGGTTCCCTCGTCTTCGAGGCCCAGCTGGCCGCAAACGGCGGCGTCGATGTCTTCGGCACCTCCGACGTGGCAGGCGGTTCCGTGGCACACTCGGATCAGGTGTTTGCCGATGGGCTCGAGCCTGAACTGGGCGTAGAAAGTGGCGACCCCGTAAACCTGCGCCAGCGTGCGCCCGGTGGCATTCGCGATGTAATCGAGCGTCTCCTCAGAGAGGAAACCGAAAGCCTCCTGGGCCTCCTGGAGCACAGGGATGAGGCCACCCTTCTGCTTAGAGTATTTCTGCAGGATCTCGTCGAGCTTCGCGCGGTCGCACGCGCACTCGATCGTCCCTGCCTCCTCGTTGGCCATAGGACCATCCCCTCGGATCAACTATCTCCTCAGCGCGCGCCGAACTCCGGCATGCAAGTCGGGAGGGGCGTCGCTGACTTACATCTGATTATGTCAGCCCTTGCGGGCTTTTGTCGTTACTAAAGCTCAAGGTACGAGGCGGCGAACAACGTCTCCTCGTGGAACAGCTTGATCGTCTTGGCGATCGCGAGCTGCTGTGGGTCGGACAGGTCGAGCGAACCTTCCTTGAGGCCCTCGCCGATGAGCGCCCACTCGTACTCCTGGCTCTCACCGCGCGCGACCGCCATGAGCTTCTCGTCGTTGGGGTCCACTATGGCCCCGTCCATGCCGTGGCCCATCAGGACCGCCAGGAAGATCCTGTTCACGAACTCAGCGTTCTCCGGGGTCAGGCCGCACTTGTTGCTGACGTTCGAGAGCCCACACACCATGTGCGGCTTCTCGGGCAGCTCGGAGAACATCTGGGTCGCCTTCACCAGCGCGTGCACCTGGTCCTGGGCCACGCCGATAGGCAGCACGATCGGGTCGATCCAGTAATCATCGTGCCCCATGCCGGCAGCCTCAAACGCCATCATCAGGTTGTACCCATTGGTGACACGCTCGCCATCGTCCCGCGGGACGCCCGCCTCGCTCGTGCAGAGCCCGACCGCCTTCGCGTTGTACTTTGACACCAGCGGGATCAGCCTGTCCATGCGCTCCTGCACGTTGGATATGGAGTTGATTATCTTCTGGTTCTTGCCGACCTGGAGACCGGCCTCCATCGCGTCCATGTTCATCGTGTCCAGCGAGACGGGGAGGTCCGTGACCTCTTCGACCGTCTGGACCATCCACTGCATTATCTCCGGGCCGTTCTTCGTAGCCGGGCCCAGGTTGATGTCGATCGCGTCGGGCCCGCCCTCGAGCTGAAGCGTCACCATGTCCTGGATGGGCTTCTTGTCGCGGGCCAGCATGGCGTCCTTGATCTTTGTCGTTATCACGTTCACTTTCTCGGCGATGATATACATCTCGACCTCCTTGCCATCTCCCTGGCGGTAATACTAGTTCCCTTGACCGCCCGCCCGCCTTGCCTGCTCGAGCATCTGCCCGGCGTAGTAAGAGCTGCGGACCAGCGGCCCTGCGGCCACCCCTTCAAATCCCATCGAGACTGCGCGAGCCTCGAGTGCCATGAACTCCTCGGGCTTCCAGAAATGCTGCACCGGCAGCTTGCCCTTCGCGGGCTGCAGGTACTGGCCGACCGTCACGAAGCGGCAACCCGCGCGTTTCAGGTCATCCAGAAGCTCTCCTATCTGCGCCGGCGACTCGGAGAGCCCCACCATGAATCCGCTCTTCGGCAGCAGCCCGGCCTTGCCGGCCGCCGACAGTATATCAAGCGACCGCGAGTACTCGCTCCGGGGCCTGACCTCGGAGTAGAGCTCCTTCACGGTCTCGACGTTGTGGTTCAGCACGTCAGGTCGTGCCGCGAACACCGTCTCGAGCGACTCCACCGACCCCTTGAAGTCAGGTATCAGCACCTCGACGGTCGCGTCGGGCAACGCCTTTCGCACCTCCCGGATCGTCCTCGCGAAGTGGGACGCGCCCCCGTCCGGCACATCGTCCCTTGTGACTGACGTCACGACCACGTGGGAAAGTCCCATCGAAACCGCCGCTCTCGCGACCGCCTCAGGCTCTCCCTCGTCGAGCGGCCTCACCGGCCCGGTCGGGACCGCGCAGAAGCCGCAGCCGCGCGTGCAGGTGTCGCCCATTATCATGAACGTCGCCGTGCCCGACGCGAAACATTCGCCCTTGTTGGGGCACCTTGCTCCCACGCAGACGGTGTATAGCCCCTCCTTCGACAGGACGTTCTCTACCTTGCGCAGGTTGCCGCCGTGAATGACCGGACGGTACATCCACCTCGGCATCCTCCGCTCGTCGCCTGAAGCCATCCGGCTACCTTCCCTCGAGGAGCCGCGATACCTCGCCGGTCATCGCGAGCGCCTTCTCTGCTATGTCCACCGTGGCGTTCCCCAGCCCGCAGCACGGCGTTATCATCAATCTCCTCATCAGGAGCTCCCGGTTGACGCCCCTCTTCTCCAGCGTGTCCAGGGCCGACTCTATCTCCCTGGCCAGGCTGCCGGCGTTTGCGGTCAGGACCCGCTCGTCGTTCGGGACGATGCCCCAGGCGATCGAACCCCCGCCAGCGAGGTGCGCTCCTATCTCGGCATGGTAGGCGATAAAGCCCTCCATCTCGCTCGACGCGTCGAACGAGACGATGTCCACCCCCGATAGGAAGACGATCGACCAGTCGGTGTTCCCGCAGCAGTGCATCGCTGTCACGTCCGCGCCGATCAGCTGCAGGCATTCCTCCATGTCCCGCATGACCCGCTCGCGGGGCACGCTTACGAGGGCGGAACCGACGGATACCAGGTATGGCTCGTCGAGGAACATCATGATCTCTTTCCCGGGCGCCGCTTTCCTGAGCGCGTCCACCTGCCAGGCCGCCTTCAGCCCGAGCCCTTTCACGATGACCTGCTCGAGCGTCTCGTCGTGGAGCGACGCCCGGCCGTCCTGGTCGGTGACAGTCAGGCCGAAGGAGACCGGCCCGGTGACCTGTCCCTTCACGATGGTCGCTCCCGCGAGCTCTCCGGCGAGCGGTCCGAGGAACTCCGCGAGGCCGGCGGCGTGGCTTTCGGTCATGGCGAAGTGCGAGAGGTCGCGGTCGATTACCGCCTGGTAGAACCCCTCGAGCTCCTCGTCGAGGACGCTCCTGTCGAACCAGATCCTCTCCGCCTCGGTGTCGACGCGTATCCCGGCCAGCCCTTCGGAGTACTGGGCATAGAAGTTCTCGAGGAAGCTCTTCCTCGGGAGCTGCGGCCATACGGGCGCGCCGGGGAAAGACCTTAGCATGAGGTGGCATGCCTCCCGCGCATCTCTGTGCGGGAGGCTACCGATTCCTGTCGCCATTAAACCAGGCTCGAACAAGGCTTGTCAGCCCGTTCTAGAGCTTGTTGATGTCTAACTCAGCCTCTTCCAGAATCCGCGGCACCAGGTCCTCGCGTCCGATGGCCATGATGTGCACGCCGTCGGCGAGGTTCTCCTCGCGGATCTGCTTGATCTGGCGGGCCATTATCTTTATCCCGATGTCCGCGCCTTTGCCCTTCTCGGCTGCGGACATCTCATCGATCAGGTTATCCGGCACGAAAACGCCCGGCACGTTCTTGTTCATGTACTTCGCCATACCCGCGCTGGTCAACAGTACCAGTCCGGCCTGCATCTTCACGGGGTACTGGCGTGCCGTCTTCATGAACTTCGCGAAGTTGTCCATGTCATAGATGGCCTGGGTCTGGAACCACTTGGCTCCGGCCTCGACCTTCTTCTCGAACTTCACGAGCTGCGGCTCGAGCGGGATGGCCTCGGGGGTCACGATGGCGCCCTTGTAGAAGCTGACCGGCGCGTTCATCTCGTTGCCGCCCAGGTCCTTGCCCGCCTCCATGGTGCTGATCAGGTTGAGCAGCTGGACCGACTCGAGGTCGAAGACCGACTTCGAGTCCTTGTGGTCGCCGACGGGGACGGAGTCGCCCGTCAGGCACAGCACGCTGCGAACGCCGCGCGTGTACGCGAACAGCAGGTCGGCCTCGAGCGCCATGCGGTTGCGGTCGCGGCAGGTGACCTGCAGGTTCGGCTCACCGCCCTTCTCGAGGATGATCAGCGCAACACCCAGCGAGGGGTATCTCATGACCGAGCTCTGGTTGTCGGTGATGTTCATCGCGTGGACTATGTCCTTCATCAGGTCCACGTGGTGGATCATCTCTTCGATGTCCGGCCCCTTCGGCGGGCCGATCTCACCGGATACGAGGAATTTGCCCGAATCGAGCACTTCCTTTATGGACGGCTTGACGTTCTTGACGCCGAGCTCCTTCTTCACGTTCTCTACGGTCATCCTACTCACCACCCTTCTCACGCTCTACCACGTGGCGACCCGGCTTCAGTGTCGGGTTCCAGTTCTTAGGTGGCTGGTAGGCCTTCATCTTGTCGACTCTGCCTTCCTTCTCGAGCTGCTGGTAGATCAGTGTCCACGCGCAGTCCTTCTCGGGGTCCACCTCGCACTTGCCCTCGTTGGTGCCGCCGCAGGGGCCGTTCAGTATGCCCTTGTGGCACCGGGTCACGGGGCAGACGCCGCCGGTCACATCGAGGATGCACTCGCCGCAGAGCCGGCACTTCTCCTCGAACTGGCCGTAGCGCACTATGTTGCCGAGGAAGAGCGTGTCGTTGGCCGGGAAGATCGGCTTCTCCAGGCCCGCTCTCGCCGCCTGGCAGCCCGCTCCGCAGGACATGTGCAGCATGGCGTCTGCCGCCGCTATCTCGTCCTTGTGCGCGCGGAACTCCTTCTTGGCGTCCAGCTCGTGGCAGGCCACCTCTACGATGACGTTGCCCGTTACTTCCTTCCCTTCGGCCTGAAGCTTCTCGGTCATCTCCTTGATCTGGTCTTCTCCGCCAGTCTCGCAGAGTGTCGCGCAGTCGCCGCAGCCGATAAGGAAGACCTTCTTCGCGTCTTCCAGCTCTTTGAGTATCACCTCAAAGGGCTTCTGCTTCGTTACTATCATCTGTTCCTCCTACTAGGTCGCTTAAGCTCCCACGAAGTTCCGCAGGTACGTCGAGATGTCCGCCGCCTCGCGGGGGCCGACCATGATCTCCCAGTCCGGCAGCTCCTCGTCCAGCTCGCCCGAAATCTGGGCCACGTAACCCGGGATTATCAGCTTGCGGTGGTTCACCTTCTCGGTGATCCCGCTCTTGGTTATGAACTTGGCGATGACGTCGGGCACGAACTTCCCGGCGGCCCAGGCCGTGAGGACCGACTGGCCCTCGGAGTCCACGATGCCCAGCCACGCGTCCACCTTGCTGGACTCGATCTCGCCCGACACTATGAAGTAGGTCAGCGAGAAGTTGGTGGTCACCAGCACGGGGGAATCGGGCCCCGGCGAGCCGATCTCGTAGAACTTGGAGTCCACGGCCATCGGCTTCTGCGGGTCGGTGTATATGTTCTGGATCTCGACCTGCAGCGGGTAATGCAGCCACGCCTCGGCGCTCGACACCACGACTATGTCCGCGTACTTGGCGATGTACACGCCGGCGGAGGCACCCTCGAAGAAGATGTCGTCCGTCTCCTCGGCGGGTATCGCGATGGTCGGGAAGCCGAAGGGCTTGAACTTGGCGTTCAGCGCGCCCCTGCGTATCGCCACCATGGACTCGAACGTGTCCTTCAGGTTGCGCGTGCCGGGGTCGAGCACCAGGTCCTTGAGGCCCATGCCGGTCGCCTTCTCGGAAAGGTCTGCCAGCGAGTCGAGGCCGTCGCCCTTGAGGACCAGCGGCAGGCCCTTGTCCAGGGCCAGCTTGCCCATGGCGTCCAGGTTGGCGGTAGTCCCGCAGTACAGGAGCGGGTTCTTGTCGCCCACGACCTCCACGGCCGCCTCCATGATCGAGGCGTCCTCGGTCATCGGCATTATCGCGACCTTGGTCCCGTCCTTTATCTTGGTGAGCAAGGCCTTGAACTTGCCGGCGTCACCGGACTCGCACTTGACGGCGCACAGCTTGATCTCGAGCTGCTGGCCGACCCTCTCCCACGAGTCTTTGTTCATGTCGTCGATCTTCTTGGCTATCTCATCGTCCGACTCGGTATCCTTGACGAGGACCCCGATCGCGGCCGGGTTGACGAACCTCTTCTCGTGGCGGTAGAGCACGAGCTCCTCTCCGGTCTTGAACTCGGTGCCGTCCGAACCGACGATGACTCCCCTTATCGGAGGCGCCGCCGCGTCGGCCAACTTCTCCTTGGCCTCATCGGACACGTGCGGGCAGTCCTCGAGCTTGGCCTGCCCTCCGGCGAGCTTCATCGCGAAAGCCAGGCACGTAGGCATCTTGCAGTCGCCGCAGTTAGTCTTCGGCAGCAGCTTGAAAATATCCAGACCGCTTAGTGCCATCTCCCTTACTCCTTTCCTCGTCTCATCATGAGTCTTATTTGTTTCTATGGCAGCCGCGCGGCCGCTACTGGAGCATCGGGTCCATCGTGAGCGCGGGGTGGCCCTTCTCCTCGAGGAACGGAAGTATCGCTTCCTCGGTCACGCCCACCGTCTCGTCGGCGATCTTGTCCACGAAGTCGGGAATGCCCAGCTCTTCGGCCCTCTTCTGCATCTGCTCGTGGAGGGTCTCCTTGAGCTCCTTGGGCATCCAGACTATCCGCTGGAAGCCGCCGTCGGCGCTGATGAACTTCTTGCTCGTTATGTACACTTTGCCGATCCCCACGAACCCGGGAGTGACGTTACCGCCACCGACCGAGCCTGCCAGCGTCGAGAAGGACATGCCGCACGGCGTCTCCTTGCCCGTGAACTCGCGGTTCACGATCATGACGCCGTTGGCTATCGGGAGGAACGCCACGATACACTCGAAGCACCCGCACGATGTCATCGGGTCCTCCATCATGGTGTACGCGTTGAACTTGTCCAGCTTCTGGCCGGAGTTGTTCCACACGAACTCGTTGACGTTCACCCACTGCCCCTTGGCCTCGTCGATTGCCTCGCCCTTCGGTATGGGCTGGTTCGGGCCGGTCTCATCGATCTCGTAGGCCGCCTTGCAGTCGAGCCAGTTGTACGCGCCGCAGAGGCCGAGCCTCTCGGGTGTGACCACGCAGACGTGCGTGGGAGCGAACGACTGGCATAGCGTGCAGGAGTAGAAGATATCGGTCGTCTCGTCTGTCATGCCGGCTGTGCGCTCGTCCCTCACGCCGTACTTCTCGCGCGCCTTGGCCAGCCACTCGAGTGTCTTGGCCTCGTCCGTGTACAGGGTCACCTCGACCTTGTCGACGATGGCCGGGAACTCTCCGAGCAGCTTGGCATGCAGTATCTCGCCGTAGTCCTTGATCTTGAAGCCCTTCTGCTGGGCCTTGTTGCTGATTCGCGTCCAGACTATGTCACGCTGGCCCATGTGCCAGATGCCCTCGGCGCCGTTGATCAGGTGGTGGCACTGCCTCTCGAGGATCGACTCGAAGTCCTCCTGCATCTTCCGGCCGGCCACGTGGACCACTATGCCGAGTGGGAGGGCTGTGCCCTGCTCGATGTCGTCTATCTCGGGTCCGACGACCGTGATCTTACCGTCCTCGACCTCATCCATCTCTTTCATCTCGACGAACTCGAACGCCGGGGTTATGTTCCCGCCGAACTGGCAGTACATGTCCTCCTTGCGGATGCGCTCGCCCTCGAACGCCGGGCCGTACGCCATCGGGATCGGTACCTTGGTGACCTGGATCTTCAGGCCCCTGACCTCGACCGCCTTCTGAACTATCTGGTCGTGCGGGATGTTCGACACGACGTGCTCGTACGTGCAGATGCCCGTGGGGAGGATCTCCGGTATCGGGGTGTCCGCGATGGTCGGGAACCCGTAGTTGATGGCACCGGCCGCGTTCGCGTACCATTCGTCCGTGACCTCTCCGAGCGCCATGACGAAGGCGAAGATGCGGTTCTTGTTGTACAGGAGCACCTTGCGGTAGTCGCCGGGGGTCGCCCCGCCGAAGCTCATCGCCGCGCGAGCGGCGAAGCCCAGCGAGTAGACCGCGGAGCCTATCTCGTGGCCGTAAGGCACGATGCGCGTCTCCCAGCCGAGCTGCACCTTGATGCTGTCGAGCTGCTCGGCCACGGTGGTACCGTTGAAGTTGCCGCTCGTCCAGACGTACAGGTTCTTCTCCTGGAGCTCCTTGACTATCTTCTCGGCCGTCTGCGGATCGGGCGCGCTGCCCGCGAGCGCGCAGAAACCGGGGGCCGTGCCGTCGACGAACTCGACGCCGCGCTCGCGCATGATCACGTCGTCCGCGGCGCCCAGCCATATCCCGTCGACGGGGTTGGGGCCGTCGAAGTACTTGATGCCTTCCTCTATCTCCTCCATGAAGAGCGTCGCCATCCCGGCGTCGAGCACCGGCCCCAGGTAGGGCGTCCACAGGTGCTCAGGTATTAGCGGGGGAATAAGGTCCTCGGCGATCTTCATCACTTTCGGGCAATCGCTCAACTTCTCGACCTTCACGCCCGTCATGGCGTAAATGATCGGCAGGTAGTAAGCCGTGTTGGGAAAAGCTATCTCCTGATTCTCTCCGTATTTCTGCAGCGCCTCGTCCAGGCGTGCTGCAACCCTGTCATGTATTGCATGCGTACCCCTGATGGCGGCGCTTGCGATGATCTTCGACATCCGTTCTCCTCCTTAGAAATCGGGCTTAGATGCGGCCCCAGCTACTCTATGGACAGCTCGCGCCTCATCGCCATGTCGTAGAGTACGCGCTCACGTTTACCCAGTATTCCAAGCGCGTCGCGCTTGTTATCTATCGCGGTCAGCAGCTTCCCGACCATCTTCTCGGGGTCGGGCTCGAAGTCCCAGGTGTTCCCGTACAGCTCCCGGTAACCCTCGAAAAGGTAGTCGGTCAGCTTCTGGCTTCCCGACGTCGGCCATTTCACACCGAATAAGGTGTACGCGCCCGAGGCCACGAAGTACTGGCCGATGGCGATGGCCTTCTCGCTCATCCACTCGGGGGCACAGCCGGCCGCCGGAAGATCCGAGATGTCGTCGCCGAGGCCGCCTTCACGCACCATCTCTGTAAGCGCGATCAGGATGCGGCTGTTGTCGACGCACGAGCCGACGTGCAGGACCGGCGGGATGCCGACCGCCTCGCATATCTCGTAGAGACCCTGCGGGCATACCTTCTTGGCCACCTCGGGGTTCATCAGGCCGGTCTTCGCCACCGCCTGGGCGGCGCAGCCTGTCATCACGACGAGGCAGCCGTTTCGCACGAGCTCTTCGACCACACGCACGGTCACCGAATCGTGTGGCACCCTCGGGTTGCTGCACCCTACGACGCCCACGACGCCTCGTATGCGGCCGTCGATGATGCCATCGTTGAGAGGTCGGTACGATGCGCGGAAGCGGCCGCCTAGCATGTAGTTGATGTACTCGTGGTCATAACCCCCGATGAAATCGGTGGTCTTCTTGGGGATGTCCACCTTGCCCCTGTTGGGGAAGTTGTCTATCGCCATCTCGACGATCTTCTCCGCCGTCTCGAGCCCGTGCTCCTCGTGAAACTCGACGTGCTCGGCGAACGGCATCTTCGCCCTGGGGCTGGTCGTGATGACCTTGGTGTGGTAGCAGTTGGACAGCTCGCCGATGGCCTGGTATACGCACTGGACGTCTACGACCATCGCGTCGACTGCTCCCGTGACTATGGCGAGCTCCTGCTGCAGTACGTTACCGGCGATCGGGATCCCGTGACGCGACAGGATCTCGTTCGCAGTGCAGCATATACCGGCGATGTTGATGCCCTTGGCGCCCTTCTCCTCGGCCTTCTTGATCATCTTCTCGTTCTGGGCCGCGAGCAGGATCATCTCGGAGAGGACCGGCTCGTGCCCGTGAACGATGATGTTGACCTGGTTCTCCTCGAGAACGCCAAGGTTTATCTTCGCCTTGATCGGAGTCGGGGTGCCGAACATGATGTCCTGCAGCTCGGTCCCTATCATGGAGCCGCCCCAGCCGTCAGCCAGCGCGCACCGCGAGGCCTGGAGCATGATGTTCTCCATCTGCTGGTCCACGCCGATGCTCGAGCGGTGCATGGCCTCGACGACCTCCCGGTCGATCCCTCGTGGGAAGATGCCCAGCTTGCGCCAGAGCTCCTTGCGTTTCTCGGGGGCCCTCCAGGCGAACTCCAGCTCGCCTTCCTGTTTGCCGAACATCCCCATGCACTTCTCGCCCACGTCGAGGGCGATCTCCTCGACCGGCCTGTCGTCGATCTCGACGCCCAGGTCCGCGGCGACCTCCAGCAGCTTGATCCGGTCTTTGATCTCGTAACCCTTGGTCTCGCCCTTCGCCGCCAGGATCATCGTGTGCGCGACAGCCCTGCCGTGGTCGGAGTGCGCCGAGGCGCCACCGGCGACCATCCTCAGGAAGTTCCTTGCCGCGACCACCTCGGCGGTCGCTCCGCATATTCCGCGCTTCTCCGGCTCGCCTTCCTTTTTAGGGGGCGTGAGCCTGCACGGCCCCATCGCACAGTTCTTGCAGCAGATGCCGCTGGCACCGATGGTGCACTCCTTCATCGAGCTTGCCCTGCTGAACGCGGTCGACTGATCTTCGGCCTCAGCCTTCTTCAGCATATCAATCGTCGCTTCGCAGGAACTCATTTCTTCGAAATCTGTCATTATTCAACTCCTCGCTCCGGCCTACGGGCCTTCGGTCCGCCCTCCGGGGGCGGCCGTCGAGCCGTGTTAGGACATCAGGTTGTCTATAACCTGCTTGACTGTCTTAATGGCGTCGGGATGGCGCATTATCACTATGTCCGCGCCAGCCATCAAAAGGGCGGTCGCGGTGAGGATCTCCCAGAGCACGCCCCTCTTGTTCTCGTCGCCCCACTGCGGCTCATCAGTGGCGGGCGCCTTGGCTTCCTTGGCCTTCCAGGCCTCGGGGCCGACGTCCGCGATGAGCGGCATCTGGGTCATGCTGTCGTCCTGGCGCAGCGCGGCGATCTTGAAGCGCTCCATGACCGAGTAGGTGTACTCCAGGCCGTAGCCGAGCGCACCGGTCGTCGGGTCGACGATGATCTTGCCGACGTCCACTCCGAGGTTGGAGAGCAGGATGTTGAGCTGCTTCGCCAGGTTCACGTCGATCGGCGTCTTCGCGGATATCGACTGCCCGTAGCCGAGCGCCGCCGCGCCGATGGTCTTGTAGTTGTCCTCGTTGGCCGGGCCCATGATCAGGTTCTTGCCCTCGGCCGCGGCCGCGACGGCCTTCATGACCTCGCCGTCTTTCTCGGCGTCTTCCGCGCCGTACACTATTACAGGAATGCTGACCGCGTCGGCAACCGCCGCCGCCGTCTTGGCTGCTTCGCCCGCGGGCTTGTCGTCGCCCTTGGGGTCGGTGCTCTTTAGGCGAAGCGCGATGATGTCGGCGCCCCACTCGTCCTGGGCCTTCTTCGCCCACGCGACCGGGTCAGCGATTACGTCCTTCAACGCGTCCGCCACCACGGGAGACCAGGTCTGCGGGTTGTCGTCGTAGACTTCAACCGCGATCTTGGGGCGGTTAGGCATCGCGCCTTCGAACAGGTAGAACGGGAGTATGTTCTCTCCCCCGACCTTAACGTCCCCGGTCCCTAGCGTGACTTCCCGTATCTTGGAATCAGTGGTCTCCTTTGGTACCTCAAACGCCATCTTGAATCCACATCCTTTCTACTGTCCCGTCGCTTCGGCCGCCATGATATTAATCAACGGGGCCTCCGCGTACCATCTACTCCAGGCCGGCCTGCATCTTCGCAGCGGTCAAGGCGTTCTTGAAGAGCATCATGTTCGTGACCGCGCCGACTCCGCCGGGGACCGGCGTGATCGCTTTGGCCTTCTCCTTGACGGCGTCGAAGTCCACGTCGCCCACTGTCTTCGTCTTCGGCTTTCCCTTGTCGTTGAGCACGGGATTGCCCTCGTCGTCCAGCACCTTCACGCGGTTGATCCCCACGTCGATCACGACCGCGCCCTCCTTCACCAGGTCCGGCGTGATGAGCCCGGCCCTGCCGGCAGCGACTATCAGGATATCCGCCCCGGTTGTGTGCTTTGCCAGGTTGCCCGCCTGGGAGGTGAAGACGTGCGCCACGGTCACTGTCGCGTTGCGGTTCAGCGCGAGCATGGCGACCGGCTTGCCCACTATATTAGAGTGTCCCACCACGACTATCTCGGCGCCCTCGAACTTCACGCCCACGCGCTCCATGAGCTCGATACAGGCGGAAGGGGTCGCCGGCGCGAGGGTGGGCTCACCCAGCATCAGCTTGCCCATGTTGAACGGGTGGAAGCAGTCGATGTCCTTGTCCACCCTGATGTTGTTGATGACCGCCGAGTCGCTGATGTGCTCCGGGTACGGCCTGAGCGGCAGGATGCCGCTGACGGTCTCGTCCTCGTTGAGCGCCTTGACGACCGCGATGACCTCTTCCTCGGTCGTCTCGGCCGGGAGGGTCTTCTCTATGTAAGCGAAGCCCACCGATTCGCAGTTCTTCTCCACCTGGCCGCGGTACATCTTCGACCCGAAGTCGTCGCCGACCAGCAGCGTCGCGACGCCAAGGTCGATCCCTTTGGCCTTCAGCCTGTCTCTCTCCGCTATTATCTCGCCCTTGATCTCGTCGGCTATCGCGTTGCCGTCTATGATCTCCGCCATCTAAAGACCTCCTAGCCCAGCTTGTCGTATGTGACCTTCACTACCTCGTCCTTATACTTTTTTGCCCGGGAAAGTATATCCTGAATCCCCGTCCATTTCTCGTCCACGAAATCTTTATCCTTGATGCTCGTCAGATTGATCTTCACGTTGAGCGCCGCGCACTGTGCCGCTGCCTCAGCGAGAAGCACGGCGACGCCTGCATCGCTTACCGCACCGACGTTGCCGATGTCGGCCGCGAGGGCCGAAAGCTCGCACACGTCCAGGCACCTGTCGGCGATATCGTACGGCACCATGGTCGCCTCTTTGAGAGCCGCCTGGACCTTGACAGTGCGCTCCGCCTTCTGCTCGTCGGTGTCCCGTGGCATCTTGAAGGCCACGGAGAGCACGGCGTAGACCTCGGTGTCCTGCTGGACCAGCTCCTGGAGGGCCACTCTGACCTCGTCCGAGAGCTTGACCATCTCCTCGATCCTGTCCTGCACGTCCGCGTACTTCTCCTTGCCGATCGTGAGGTTGCCCACCATCGCCACCAGCGCCGCCCCTATGGCCGCGGCCAGGGCGCTCGCCGCGCCTCCGCCCGGCTCGGGCGACTTCGACGCAAGCTTGTCCAGGAAATCAACTATCCGTCCTTCCATGTACATCTGTCAGCTCACCCCCTGAAGAGCCTTCTTTAGAATCTTCCCTACCGCGATGTAGCTCGCCGACGAATCGGGGAGCTCGATCAGAGGCGTACCCTCGGCGTCCAGCCTGGCGACCTCGGGGTCGTCCGGCACCACGCCGCCCAGCTCCATGCCGGTGGATGAGGCGGCCTCGTTCAGTTTGGCCGTCATCTCTCCCCTCACACGGGAGAGGACCAGCCAGTAGTTCTCGACCCCGATGTCCATCTCCTCGGCCAGCGCCCTTATCCGGGCCGCCGTCTCGAGGCCCCGGACCGACGGGTCGCTCACGACGAACATCGAGGACACTCCGCGCGTCGTCCTCCTGCTCAGGTGCTCCATGCCGGCCTCGTTGTCCACCACCACGTACTGGTAGCGGTCGGATATCCGGTCCAGGAACGTCCTCAGCATATTGTTGATGGCGCAGTAGCAGCCCGGCCCCTCGGGCCTGCCCATCGCCAGCAGGTCGAAATCTTTCGTCTCGACGGTCGCCTGCTCGATCTCCATCTCCAGGATGTCCTGCTTGGACATCCCGGCGGGAAGGGTCTGCTTCTGGACCCTCTTAGAGAGGTCCTCGCGCAGGTCTCCGACGGTCTTGTCGATCGGAACGCCCAGCGCCATGTTCAGGTTCGCGTTGGAGTCCGCGTCGACCGCCAGTACGGGCTTCGCGCCCATTTCAACGAGGTGCCTGATGATGAGTGCCGAGATGGTCGTCTTGCCGGTTCCGCCCTTTCCCGTGACAGCCATCACCGCCGTCAACTTCCGTCTCCTCCCTTGGGCTGCTTCAGCGAGCTCGCGGCGCGGGCTTCCTCGAGGCGGCGCTTGACCGTCGGGAAATTCTCGATGTTTGTATGGGGAAGAAAGAGGGCCGAGATGTACTGGTCCATGAACTTCGGGTTGGTCGACAGCTCCAGGTACGTCATCATGTTGGCGATCCTGTCGCCCTCCTCTATCAGGTTCTTGGAGAGCGCCATCAGGTAGCTGCCGAGCAGCGAGCCGTTGCCGACGAACTTGATCTTCTCGGTGTCGACGTCGGGAAGCAGCCCGATGATTATCGCCTTGTCTATCTCGAGGTAGCGGCCGAAGGCGCCGGCGATCAGTATCTCCTCGACCATGTCCACGGTCATGCCGACCTCCTCGAGCATCACGTTGATGCCCGCGAAGACGGCCGCCTTGGCCCTCATCAGGTTGTCGATGTCGACGTCGGTGATTACGATGTCGCGGTTGGTGCCACTCTCGTCGGCCCAGGCCAGCACGTACTCGCCGCCGCTGTCGCTCATCCGGGCCCTGGGCGTGTCGAGCTCGGTGTTCACCTTGCCCCGCTCGTCGATCACTCCGGTCAGGAAGAGCTCGGCCAGGGTATCGATGAGGCCCGAGCCGCAGATCCCGATCGGCCGCTTGTTACCGACGGTGATGATCATGGGCTCGTAGCTGACCTCGTTGATCCGGACCTGCTCGATGGCCCCGCGCGTGGCGCGCATGCCGTGCTTGACGCCTGCGCCCTCGAACGCCGGCCCCGCGGAGCAGGAGCACGAGAGCAGCCAGTCCTTGTTGCCGACCACCATCTCGCCGTTCGTCCCGATGTCTATATAAAGGGTTATCTTCTCTGCGTTGAACATCCCGGAGGCCAGGACCCCGGCGACGATGTCGCCGCCGACGTACGAGGCGATGCAGGGAGTAGCCCTCAGGTAAACGCCCGAGGCGATCCTGATGCTTATGTTGCTCGCCTTGATCCAGGGGAAGTAGCTCGCCACCGGAATGTAAGGGTCGACCCTGATGTAGCGCGGGTCGAGCCCGAGCAGAAGGTGGATCATCGTAGTGTTGCCGGACACGCACAGGTGCGTGATGCTGCAGAACTCCATGTTGGTCTTCTCCACCACCTGCTGTATCAGGTTCCAGATGGTGTTGACCGCGGCGGACTGGAGCTTCGCGAGCCCGGTCGCCCGGGTCGAATATATTATGCGGCTGATGACGTCCTCGCCGTACGAGATCTGCCCGTTGTAGTCGGAGGCCTCGGCCGTGACCTCGCCGGTCTGGAGGTCGACCAGCTGCACTGACACGGTGGTGGTCCCGAGGTCGATGGCGAGGGCGGCCTGCCTCGGCGTGGTATCGCCCTTCTCGATGCGGACTGCCCGCGCCTCGTTGCCCCTGTCCAGGACGGTCACGGTGACGTCAAAGCTCGACGCCCGGATCATTCCCGGCAGCGCCTGGAGCATCGGGTAGTCGATGACGACGTCCTTGAGGTCCGCGATCTTCACGAGCGCCCGCTTGATGCGCTCGGCGTCGCTCAGGTTGTCCTCGAGGGTGGGCTTGTCCAGTATCAGGTGGAATTTGGTGGTCGGGGGTTTCAGCTCCCACTGGGGAAGCCGCTCGGCCCAGTCCTTTGCCGAGAGAGTGTAGCCCTTAAGCGGTATGGGCGGCCTGCGCTCGAGCACCCTTTTGTCGCCCAGCTGGCTCTCGATCGGCACCCGGATCTCCGCGTCGGACTCCAGGGTCGCGGTGCAGGCCAGGACGTAGCCCTGCTTCATCTCTTCCTCGGAGAGCTTGACCTGCATCTTCTGCTTTACGTCGCCCTTCTCGACGATTACCCGGCACTTGCCGCAGTAACCCTCACCGCCGCACGACGCGTTGATGTGGACGTCGGCTTTCATCGCGGCCCTGAGGACGTTCTCTCCCTTGTCGACCTCGATGCAGCGGTTTTCAGGATAAAAACAGACTCTGACTTTTTCCAATTTGGTCACTTGCTAGTCAAAACGGGCGTCCGGCGCCCGGGTTATCCGGCCGCCGTGATGCCAACATTATCGTCTCGTGGGAGGCGAGCCTAGAACAGGCCCATTATCCTCCCGTTCTCGTCCAGGTCCACCCTGTTGCCCGCGGGCTCGCTCGGGAGGCCGGGCATGGTCTTCATCTCGCCGCAGAGCGGGTAGACGAAACCGGCACCGACCGCCGGGCGGACGTCCCTGACCGGGAGCTTCCAGCCGGTGGGGCGGCCCTTCAGGTTCGGGTCGTGGGACAGTGAAAGGTGGGTCTTGGCCATGCATAGCGGCAGCTTGTCAAAGCCGGCGCCGGTGAGGCGCGTGATCGCTGCCTCCGCCTCCGGCGAGTAAGTGACTCCGTCCGCGCCGTATATCTTGGTGGCCACGGCCTCTATCTTGTCCTTGATCGACGCGTTCACGTCGTAGATGTACTTGAAGTCCTTGGGCATGTCACAGGCCTTGACGATCGCCGCGGCGGCTTCCTTGCCGCCCTCGCCGCCCTTGGCCCATACCTCGATAGGCTCGCAGAAGTCCGCGCCCGCCTTGATGGCGATGTCGTGGACCATCTCGACCTCTTTGTCGCGGTCAGTGGTCCTGCGGTTGATGGTTACGACCGTCGGGATCCCGAACAGCTTCATGTTCTCGATGTGCTTGACCAGGTTCTGGCAGCCCGCCTCGAGGGCGTCGTAATTCTCGGCCGCCTGCAGCTTCTCGTCGATCTTCTTGCCCGGCTTGGCCTCGAATGCGCCGCCGTGCATCTTCAGCGCGCGGATGGTGGCGGTGATGACCACGCAGTCCGGGGTGATGCCGTACTTCTCCATCACGCGGATCTTGATGTCCATCATCTTTTCCGCGCCCATGTCGGCGCCGAAGCCGCTCTCGGTGAAGAGGTAGTCGCTCACCTTGGCGGCGATGAGGTCCGCCACGACCGAGTTGTTGCCCTGCGCGATGTTCGCGAACGGGCCGGCGTGCATGAAACACGCGTTCCCCTCGAGCGTCTGGATCAGGTTGGGCATTATGGCGTCCTTGAGGAGCGCCGCCATGGAGCCCGCGCACTTCAGGTCGGAAGCCGTGACCGGCTTGCCGTCGTAGGTGTAAGCCACAACGATCCTCGCCAGCCTCTCCTTGAGGTCCTGCAGGTTCTCGGCGAGCGCCAGGATCGCCATTACCTCGGAGGCGACCGTGATGTCGAACCCGGTCTGCCTGGGATAGCCGTTCTGCTTGCCGCCGAGGCCGACCACGATGTCGCGCAGTGCGCGGTCGCTGATGTCGACTACGCGGCGCCAGGACACGGTCATCGGGTCGATGTTGAGCTTGTTGCCGAGCAGGATGCTGGTGTCGATGTACGCGGCGCAGAGGTTGTTAGCCGCGCCGATAGCGTGGATGTCGCCGGTGAAATGGAGGTTGAGGTCCTCCATCGGGACCACCTGGCTGTAGCCGCCGCCGGCGGCACCGCCCTTGATGCCGAACACGGGGCCCATGCTGGGCTCGCGCAGGCAGATGATCGCGTTCTTGCCGATCTTGTTCATCGCCTCTGTCAGGCCGATCGAGGTGACCGTCTTGCCCTCGCCGAGAGGCGTCGGGGTTATGGCGGTTACGTCGATGTACTTGGCGTTAGGCTTGTCCTTGAGCCTGTCGATCACGTCGAGGTGGACCTTCGCCTTGTACTTTCCGTACAGTTCGAGGTCGTCTTCGGTCAGTCCGATCTTCTTCGCGATGTCTACTATGGGCTGAAGTTTCGCAGCCTGTGCTATCTCGAGGTCGCTGGGTACTGCTGCCATTGTCCCTCCTTAGGTGACCATCTCCATCAAAGTCCCCGTCCACCGGGGGCTGAAAGTCCAGATCCGTCATTGACGTGCCATCTCGCCGGAGCATCACTCCTTTCCGGGGTGATATCCACCCTCTGGAATCCTGGTTTCAGCTTAAAAGTAGTCGGGTCAAGTCCCTGCACAGGTGCGCTGGACAGACCCTTGAGATTAACTCCGTCCGGATACTCCCTTTGCCGCGGCCAGCCGCCGCAGCCTCCCTGCATAAAATATGCCCCCTTATCATGGAGGCACATCGCGCGGCAATTATATATGTGACTCCCCGTCAATGCAAGAAGCCGCGGGGCCGGTTTCCAGCCCCTCGAACCACCCGCCGGGACCCCCTTCGCGGGCCTTCCCGGGGGGCACTCGCCGGGCCGTGGTTCGTTTGACTCGGGCGGCTGAACTGTGAGAAAGTTTGGCTGTTTTGGCGCACGCGCCACGACTTAAACGGAAGGAGCGAGCCATGGCTGGCGATTCGAAGTATGACGTTGTCGTCATCGGGGCGGGCCCCGGAGGCTACCCGGCGGCGATCAGGGCGGCACAGCGCGGCGCGAAAGTCGCGATCATCGAGAAGCAGAAGGTCGGCGGGACGTGCCTGAACTGGGGGTGCATCCCCACAAAGACCCTGCTGGCCTCCACCGAGCTCATCGCCCACGCACGCGAGGCGGAGAAGTTCGGCGTGAAGATCGGGGCGATCGAGCCGGACTGGCCCGCGATAATGGCGCGCAAGGAGAAGGTCACTGACACGCTCGTCGGGGGCATCCTGCAGCTGTTGAAGGCCAACGGGATCGACCTCATCGAGGGCACTGGAAAGATCACCAAGGACAAGAAGGTCTCCGTCGAGACCAAAGACGGGACCATCGAGCTCGAGGCTGGCAATATCATCATCGCGACCGGCTCGGACCCGGCCGAGCTCCCCACCTTCGATTTCAAGCAGCCCGCGGTCATGACCTCGACGGACGCGCTGGCGCTCGACCACGTGCCCGAGAGCCTGATCATCGTGGGCAGCGGGGTCATCGGCAGCGAGTTCGCCTGCATCTTCTCGACGCTCGGTACGAAGATCGTGATGCTCGAGCTGATGGACAGGATGCTGCCGACGGAAGACAGCAGGGTAGCCAAGCAGATGAAGAGCTCGTTCAGGAAGCAGGGCATCGACGTGCGTACGGAGACGACGGTGACCGAGGTGCTGGAGTACAAGCCTGACAGCATCAAGGTAAAGCTTTCCACGGGAGACGAGCTCGAGGCGGAGAAGCTCCTGGTCTCGATCGGCCGCAAGTTCAACTCGGCGGGCCTGGGACTCGATGAGCTGGGAATGCAGATGGACGAGCGCGGGCGGATCATCGTCGACCAGATGATGGAGACCAGCGTCGACGGCATATACGCCATCGGCGACGTCGTCGGCGGGATACTGCTGGCGCACACCGCCACGTTCGAGGGGCTCGTCGCGGCGGAGAACGTCACCGGCGGCAACGCCCATATGAACTACCACGTCGTCCCGGCGTGCATCTTCACCACTCCCGAGATCGGGAGCGTCGGGCTCAACACGGACAAGGCCGCGGAGCAGGGGATCGACGTCAACGTGTCGCGTTTCTCGTTCGGGGCCCTCGGCAAGGCCATGGCCATGGGAGAGGATTACGGGTTCGTGCAGCTCGTGATAAACGCGAAGAACGACCAGGTGCTGGGCGCCCAGATAATGGGCCCGCACGCGTCGGACCTCATCCACGAGGTCGCCGTCGCCATGAAGATGGGAGCGACCGCCGAGGACATCGCGACCACCATCCACGCGCACCCGTCGCTTCCGGAAGCCATCATGGAAGCCGCCGAAGCCGCTCACGGCAAGGCGATCCATGTGGCCCCGCCGCGCAAGAAATAAGAAATAGGCGAATTACAAAGCCGGGCTCGTTTGAGCCCGGCTTTTTTCGCTCTATTTCGCGTTTCTAAACCCGGCCCTTACCCTGGCCAATAGCTTGCTCTGATTCCCGATTTTACTCTGCCCGATCGGGCCGGGTTTATTCCGATCCGGCGCATGAATGCGCCGGTCGGTCACGAGTCGCGCACGCTTGCGTGCGCCATATTTGGACCTTCAGGCAGGACCCTGAGTCACGGTAAAACTGCTCAAGGCTGATCCCATAGTGTTTGGGCAGAATATGATCTGAGGTTCAAGCAAATCGTGAACAGGGTGGCAGAAACTCAATGTTCACGCTTAACACTTGGCTTCACAGTACTTCACAGGTTCACCGGTCCTGACTCTCACTGACTTCAAAATAGATGACCGCGGTCGCCACTACCTGCTTGAGTCTTAGATCCCCCTCACCCATAGCCTGAACAGGCGTTGAGCCAGGTTGCGGCCGGCTCGCTGCGCTCGCCAGGGGCGGATGAACGTCATTGACGTTCATCCGCCCCGTTGTCTCCCCTGAGACTCGATTAGAGGCACGGCGGATGCCGTGCCTCTAATCTCGTCCGGTGATTGAGGTTAGATCTTCAGCAGATCTTTGGACAGGAGTTGAGTCACCAGTGTCGCCACCTCGGCCTCCCGCGTGAACAGGAAGTGGTCGGCTTTGCGCAGGATGTGGATACTCCCAGCCTCGGTCGGCGATATTGACTCGGCGAATTGTTCGAGGTCGTCGACCGAGCAGAACTGGTCGCGTTCACCGAGGACATAGTGCCGCCGCGCGCTCGAGGCGCGAATGCCGTCGACGATAGCGTTCGAGTCGTACATGCCGACGGGTGCGGCCACCGACACAACCGAGCGGACGGGTGCGCCTTCGGCCAGCGCCGCCAGCGCCATCCACGCCCCGAAAGACCATCCTGTCAGGCCAAGCCTGCTCGCGTCGATGTCTTCCCGTGAGGACAGGAACTCAAGCGCCCCGAGGACGTCCTCGGGCTCAGATTTCCCGTCCGTGAAAGCTCCTCCGCTCTCCCCCACCCCGCAGAAGTTGAACAGAATTGCCGCGATGCCGGACTTTGCGAGCTCTTTTGCGATCGAGACGACCAGGAAGACGTGCATGCTGCCGCCGCCCGACGGATGAGGGTGGCAGACGACGGCTCCGGGAAAAGGTCCGTCACCGTCAGGCAGTTGCAGGGCGGCCTCGAGCGTCGGTGCGCCGGGGCGGAGTGACTGGAATGTGGTCTGCAGGCCGGGCACTTTGTCTAGAACTTGACAGTTATCAGTTGTAGCGGGCAGGCCTCGACACAGAAGCCGCAGAGGATGCAGCGGCTCTTATCGAGCTCGAGCGTCCACTCAGGGGCCTCGACCTTGAGAGCCCTGGGCTGGCAGACGGCCGTGCAGGCACCGCAGCTGGTGCAGAGTTCCTCGTCCAGCTCTATGTCGCGAATGGCCTCCTCGACCTGGACGCCGTGGTCTTTCAGGTACTGGACGCCCTCCTTCAGCTGGGCGGCCTTGCCCTCCAGCTCGACGAGCATCCTGCCGATCTCACCCTCGTGGACTTCCGCCCTCAGGATGTTGGTTATCACGTCGTATTCCCGCACCATCAGCGCCACGACAGGTCGCTCGACGACGTCAGGCGGGAAGGTCAGGACGAGCCGCTTCTTTGCCATGTCAGCGCCCCTTCCCTTTCCTCACGTCGAGAGTGACGAGCTTCTCCTCCTGGGGGAGCGCGTCGACCGGCCGGGTCAGGAGGAACCTGCCGTCGGAGATCCAATCCTTCAACGTTCCCGCGATCTGCCTCGCGACCTTGTAGCTCGAGAGCGGCGCGGTATGGACCTTCCTGCCGGACAAGGCGATCGAACCCGAGCGCAGCTCCTCGTAGTCCACCTTGCGCAGCGGCGTCCTCGACCGGGTCTGCTGGCTGTAGTCGAACACCAGGGTCTCTATCTCAGAGTCAGCCACGCCAGTGGCGGCGGCTATCTCCTCGTCGAGCACCGGTATCGGGATCCCTACCCCCACGTACAGCGTCACGCCGTACCTGTGGAACCGGGCGCCGCGGAGGAACTTCGAGTCCATCTGCTTCAGGTCGCCCGTGAGCGCGAGCGTCGCGCCCGGCCCGATGGTCGTGCCTGACTCGGAGCGGTCGGCCATCGGCTTGTGCTGGGTCCCCTGCCACGAGACGTAGCCTATGCCCCCCCCGAGGAAGATCCTCGTCCCGATCCCGATAGTCTTCAGGTACGGGTCGTTCAGGAGCGGGCTCAGCTGTCCGGCGCTGCAGTAAGTGGCATTGCCGAAGTTGGGCAGCAGCACGCCCATGTATGTGTAGATCACCCTGTCCGACGAATTGGTCGCGCAGGCATAGTTCTGGTAGGCGTTCCTCGGGTTGAAGAGGTAAGCCTGGTTCACGGTATCTTTGCTTATGTAGGTCTCTATCTCGCGCAGCGGGTAGCAGTCCGTGCCGTAAGAGGTGGCCTTCAGCCGCACCTGCTTTCCGTCCACGAGGTCCTGGATCACGTGCGCGCCGCCGTATAACATGCCCTCGGTGTCGGACATGGCCGTGGCGCCGATATAGGCGTCGACAGCCGCGATGTCCGCGCACACGGGCACGTCGTTGAGCCAGACTTTCGCCATCCTGATCGGCGGGTCGGCGTGCCCGAAGTTGATGAACGCGCCGGAGGAGCACATCGGCCCGAAGGTCCCTGTCGTCACCACGTCGACCTTGCGGGCGGCCTTCTTCGCGCCCTCGCTCTTCACCAGCACGGTCATCTCCTCGGCGGTAAGCACCACCGCTTCACCGCGCGCTATTCGCTCGTTTATCTCCTCGTAGGTCTTGGCCACGACTCACCTCCCTGTGGCTCTCACTTGTGCTCGATCACACGCTATATCCTATACGAAACAAGCGGCCTAGGCCGCCCGGTTGAGCCTCAAACAATGCCTTGCGGACGGCATAACGCGATGTGATTCGTCCGGTCGTTGCTGCTACAATTGTTGCTGTTGCAATCTTCCTGAAGGGGTTCAGAACTTGACGAAGGCCGACGACGGTCTCACCAAAAAACAGAGGCTTGCATTACTGAGTGTCGCCGGCGCGGTGATGTTCGTCGCCTACTGGATGGTCGTGTCGCTGGCGCTGGTCGGATGGCCCCGTCTCGTCTACAGCATCGTGACCATCAAGTACAGCGGCCCGATCGCATGGCTCGGGAGGCACCTCGGTTTCGCGCAGCTCAGGCCCGGCGCCCGCGGCGCCCTCTTCATCCTGCTGATGGTGATCCTGGGCGGCACGTACCTGGCCGTGGTCTACCTGGTGCGCAAGGAGAACCGGCGCGTCTTCACCTGGGTTCTCCTGGGCGGTTTTCTGGCGTTCACGCTGCTGTTCATATTCATCCCGGCTTACCGCTCGCGCGACCTCTTCAGCTACACGTTCTACGGCAGGACGATCAGCGTCTACCACAAGAACCCGTACATACTGATCCCGCAGAACAGGCCGCTCGACCTCTACTTCCCGATGATCGGGTGGAAACACAGCGCCTCGGTCTACGGCCCTGTCTTCAACATCGCGGCGGCGATAATCGCGAAGATCGCGGGCTCGAAGGTCGTGCTGGACGTGTTCCTGTTCAAGCTGATGTCCTTCATCTTCTACGCCGGGACGGTCGGCATCGTCTTCAGTCTCGCGAAGAAGGTATCGCCCGGCCGCGAGAACATGGCGCTGGCGATCACCGCCTGGAGCCCGCTGCTCATGATGCACGTCATCGGGGCCGGCCATAACGACGCGATGCTGATCTTTTTCATCATGCTTGGTTTCCTTCTCTACAGGAAGGACTACAAGCTCCTGGCGATAGCGGCGATGGGATTGGCCTTCGCCGTGAAGATTACCGCCATACTGGCGCTCGCGCCAATGTTCATCCTGTACATGCGCGAGCGACGAGAGAGCTACTTCAAGAGGTTCGTGAAAGGCGCGGCGGTGGCGATCGCCGTGCCCGCTCTGCTGTACGCGCCATTCTGGGCCGGGCCGAAGATCTTCGACACCACGAGGGAGATGGCCAAAGCCTACTCCGGGAGCTCGGTGCCGACGCTGTTCCGCAACCTCTTCCACCAGCTGCTGGGGAGCATGGGGATCTCGAGCGCGAGGGCGCAGAACCTGGCGTCGTCGGGGATATGGCTTGTGTTCGCGGGATTGTTCGTCGTCATCACGATAGTGCTTCTGTACCGGGTCCGGGATTACAGGACCATGATGATGGGAGCGGCCGCGATATCACTCGTCTGGTTCCTGACGACTCCTTATATCCTTCCCTGGTACCTGACGCTGCCGCTCATGATCACGGCGGTCACCGGCTGGAACGTGACGACCGGGAGCGCTCTGGCCGCGTCCACCGTGTTCCTCCTGTACAACATTCCGCTCCGAAGCCCGGTGACAAGGCCGCTCAAATTCCCGCTGCGGGCGGCCACCACCAGCGGCTCCGCCGGGCCGTCTTCCCTTCTGTTCATGGGGATATCGTTCACGGTGATACTGGTCGTCTGGCTGATATACGGGATGAAGGCGCGGAAGTTCGTGGCGGACCGCTGGAGCAGCGGATCCGGGAGCGGCGGAGAAAAGGAGCGAGCACCGGTCGCGAGCCTCACCAGAGTGGACGAAGCTTGAGAAAGGCCGCAATCGGCTCGAAAAAGGTTTATTATTTCGTCTGATGAGCATGTGATGGCGACCGCGGCGACCCCGCGGCATAACAGGAGGGTACAGGAGAAATGGCTCTAGTCGAGTGGTTCGAGTTCCAGGTACCGGGGAAAGTCATCTGCGCGGAGCACTGCGTCGGTTCCGTCGGCCTCGAGATGGACAAGGTCGGTGGCACCAAAGTGATGATCGTCACGGACGTCGGCGTCGAGAAGGCCGGGCTCGTCGACGTGGTAAAGGAAGGCCTCGAGAGCGGCGAGGTCGAGCTGGTCGGCGTTTTCAACGAAGTGCCGCCGAACTCCGAGGTCAAGATCGTCGAGAAATGCTACGCGAAGGCGAGTGAGCTCGGGGCGGACTGCCTTATCAGCGTGGGCGGCGGCTCCAGCATCGATACGGCCAAGGCGACGACCATCCTGATGGTCGAGGCAGGGGAGCTACTAGACCACCAGAGCGCGGTCTACCAGCCGAGCGCTCCGATGCCGCCGCATATCTCGGTCCCGACGACGGCCGGGACCGGCTCCGAGTCGACGTTCGCCGCCGTGATAGCGGACCACGCTCAGATGCTGAAGCTGATATTCCAGGGGCCGGACCTCGCGCCGACCGTCGCGATGCTCGACCCGGTGATGACGCGCAGCCTTCCTCCCGCACTGACCGCTTCGACAGGCATGGACGCGATGACCCACTGCGTCGAAGCGCTGCACTCGGAGATGCACGAGCCGCTCTGTGACGGCCTTGCGCTTCACGGGATAAAGCTGGTCAACCAGTACATAAAGCGCGCGGTCGACGACGGGTCGGACATCGAGGCGCGGACGTACATGCTTATAGCCGCCAACATGGGCGGCATCGCTTTCGCCAACGCTTTCGTCGGCGTCGTGCACGCGATGGCACACTCGCTCGGCGGCAGGTTCGGGATACCGCACGGTGTCGCCAACGCGATACTGCTTCCGTACGGCATGGAGTTCAACATGGGATTCGTGCCGGACGAGGTCAAGTACGTATACAGGGACGTCGCTGTGGCTCTTGGCCTCGACGTCGCCGGGATGGACGAGCTCGCGGCCGGACAGGCCGCGGCCGACTACTTCCGCAAGCTGACCAGCAGCCTGGGCCTGCCGCAGAAGCTGCGCGAGGTCAACGTGCCGGAGGACGGGCTGGAGGACGTCACCGAGGACGCCATGCTCGACGGCTCGATGTTCAACAACCCTGGCGATGCGGAGCCGGAGGACATCCTCGCGGTGTTTAAAAAAGCTTATTGAGCATCAAGGTTCTTTGAAACGCAAAAACGGTGCTGTGCACCGTTTTTTGCGTTTCAAGCCTGGTCAGACGTATAAACCCGGCCTGTCCTTTGATCGCGGATACCCTGAATTCCAGTCCATGCAACCACCTGGCCTTACCGGGTCCGGGAGGGTTCCTCCCGGACCGGACCCGGCCCTCTTAATAGTAGTTGTGGGTTGGTGTGGGTCACTGGTGAGGAGGTGGTCTCATTACGCCGGACCGGATCAAGAGAGTGAGTCGGGACTTGCGGCCGGGTGATCGCACGGAAC
>Ga0209747_1000109_pt1 | contig 39322 bp, 30 predicted proteins | sample BarGraNGADG00311_FD_184498 | JGI IMG/M metagenome (GOLD analysis project Ga0209747, IMG submission 184498) | Arctic peat soil microbial communities from Barrow, Alaska - Barrow Graham LP Ref core NGADG0011-311 (SPAdes) (version 2) | ecosystem: Environmental > Terrestrial > Soil > Wetlands > Peat...
CAATATCTTCTTTCTTATCCTGAGGAGTGTACCAGAAAAGAGAACTGTTTTCTAGGATAAATGCTTTTAGCTCAGGAGTGTTCATGCGTGAAGAATGTTCTTAAATTTAGTGAATTTTATTGGAATATGCAAATTCAAGGACGTTTCGGGTTTCGGGTTTCGAGTTTCGGGTTTTGAGTTTTGCGTTTCGGGTTTTGAGTTTCGCGTTTTGAGTTTCGAGTTTCGCGTTTTTGGTAAAGCGGTAAACATATATTAGGAATATTTTATGCCTTTAATTTCAGAGTTCTTCAGGTGTTGCATCAAATTATAAGTCTTTCGGCTTAAGCTGTCTGTTCTTTCAAGCAGGTCATTAAATACCTCTTCGTCTATGTATTTCCAGTCATATGCTCTGTAGGTTTGAGACCTGACTTCTCCAGCAGAACCTCTGACAACAGAAAGAAATTGATGAAATTCTTTATTTCCGCCACGATCAAATCCTTCAGCTATATTATCCATAGTTGAGCCTCCCGAAGCTCTTATCTGATCACGAAATTTAAAATCATTACAAAATGGAGCCGCGGAGGTAATAGTAAAAATAATTCTGCATAGTTGCCGGGCATCCTGCCAGATTTCCAAATCTTCAAATCTTTTAATATTCACCTTAGGGTCGTATAAACGCGAAACAATAAACACGAAACGCGAAACGAATTTATTCAATCCGCCTTTTCGCTTTTTCAAAATCCGATTTAACCATTAGCCTGACCAGATCTTTGAAAGTAGTTTTTGGTTCCCAGCCAAGTATTTCCTTAGCTTTTGCAGGATTTCCAATGAGTATGTCTACTTCGGTTGGTCTGAAATAGCGCGGATCAATGGCTACAACTTCTTTACCAGTTGATTTAAGTAATCCCTTTTCTTCAAGTCCTGCTCCTTTCCAAATGATTTCATCACCCAATACATTAAATGTCTCTTCAATAAACTCGCGGATAGAGTGAGTCTCATTTGTAGCTAAAACGAAATCATCTGGTTTATCTGCCTGCAGAATACGCCACATTCCTTCAACATACTCAGGAGCATAGCCCCAGTCACGTTTTGAATCGAGATTTCCAAGCGTCATTTTCTCCTGTTGTCTAAGCATAATCTTAGATGCGGCAACAGTAATCTTACGAGTAACAAATGTCTTACCTCTTCTTTCGCTTTCATGATTAAATAGTATGCCATTGCTCGCAAAGACATTGTATGCTTCCCTGTAGTTGATAACAACCCAATAGGCATAAAGTTTCGCCGCAGCATAGGGACTACGGGGATAAAAAGGTGTCGTTTCAGTTTGAGGTATTTCCTGGACTTTTCCGTAAAGTTCTGATGTTGAAGCCTGATAAAACTTCGTGGTTACTCCTGTTTCTTTAATTGCATCCAGAAACCGAAGAGTCCCTACTCCATCAACTTCAGCGGTATACTCCGGCACTTCAAAAGATACCTGAACATGAGATTGTGCACCCAGATTATAGATTTCCGTTGGTTGGACTTTTTCTACCAGTCTATTCAGGTTACTGGAGTCTGTCAGATCACCGTAATGGAGAAAAAATCTCTTATTCAGATATTCAGGATTATTATAAATATGATCGATCCTGAAAGTATTAAAAGAACTAGATCGTCTGAGAATCCCATGAACTATATAACCTTTATCGAGTAATAGTTCTGTAAGGTAAGAGCCATCCTGACCTGTTATCCCTGATATTAAAGCAATTTTACTCATCTTAAATTCAAAATATTTAAATTTACAGGATTCAATTAAATCCAATATTCTTTACGTCTGATCTTAATTTTGATTGCATCAGCTATCTTCTCCTCACTTATCAGAATCAAGTACCCTCCTCCTCCAGCGCCCGATAGTTTCCAGGCCAGTGCTTTATCACTATGGGAATCTATTACTTTGGATATTTTTTCATTCAGCATTTTTGGGAACATAGCCACCTGAGCATTAAAAGATGCCAGAAACCCCTCAGAAAACATTTTGATGTCTTTGTTATTTAATCCAACCCATGCCTTTTCAGAAGCCTGAGTAAGTCTTTCTACCGTTTTATCGGCAATATTTGTATTTTCCAGTACAATAAAATCAGCTGGTCTGGGCCAGAGTGTAATCATATAAAGCCTGTCTTCCAGCCACTTAATTATTGAAAGATCCGATATTGTCTCAAATTTTGAAGGCCAGTATTTTTCTTTTTCATAATAAAACCGGTTTATTCCCGGCATTGTAATCCCTATCGAATCCTGCGATCCGCTGACATCTTTTGTACCCGGATCATTATCGTACCTGAACAGAACCTTTGCAAGCTTTTCCGGGTTCTCCATCGGGAGATGATCATTCCACATCTCTATGGCCTTTTTTCTTGTAGAAGTGGCCATTCCGGAGCGCTCATTAAACTCAATCGTTGGCTCAATAGATGCAGTTATTGCCCAGCCTGAATGATACTTTGAAACATAAGGCTGGTCGATCCAGGTACCTGCCAAATCAATTCTGTAGGGAATTGGGGTTTCTTTTCTTAAAGATGTTGTTGAACGTACAGGTAAATTGGCGTGGGGAATTCTTTTCAGAACTATATACTCAATACCTGAATCTTTGCATATCTGCTCTTTATCCGGGGTATGACCGTCCTCGTTTACTATAAAAATATCTGGTTTAAGGGACTTCATATCCTCAAGAAAATCAAGAATTCCGCTGCCTCTGTTTACCTTTACTTTGCGAACGCACGAAAGAGCTTCAAGCATATACAATCTTTCGTCTTCGGAATTAATGGTTCTTCGACCCTTTAGGTCAATTACAGTTTTATCAGACCCCAGCCCAACATACAGATCACCATATTGTGATGCTTCTTTCAGAAAAGCAATATGTCCTGAATGAAGGATGTCAAAACATCCGCTAACGAAGACCGTCTTTCGAGACCTAACTTTCATTAATAGAAATTTCTATGCTTTAATTGGGAAAAAGACAAAAGACAAAAGTTTTTGCCAAGATTTAAGTTCGCCTGATTCTTTGATCAAATAATCAAGTTCGGTTCTGTTTATCTCTAAAACAGTTCTTTTAATTATTCTGAGCCAATAATTTGATTCTCTCATTTCTCTTAATGAAATTCTCACCTTATTTGTAAAATCTGCCTTTGATGATCCTGATTGTGATTCCTCATAGTTGGCACCAAAAGAACAGGCACTCTTTGATAGTTGTGTCCTGATAGTTTTATTTTTTGGTGAATATGGTAATGTCTTCAGAAATTCAATGACTCTTACTGCAAACTCAAAAATCCTTTCACAAAGATCATTCTTTTTTTCTACCACTTTTGTCTTTATCCTTTTGTCTTTTGTCTTAATCCCTTTTAACCTTGTACTGTAGTCGCGTACTGACTTGTATACCCCGGAACTATCTCTTTCATGGCCTGCACAACTTCCGTACCGGTTTTATCGTATACATTGATTAGGGTTTCATTTATCTTTGGAAGTATGCAGTCATAATCGAGGTCGGCTACCCTGGCAATGCTTATTTTGGGATTATGTGTGGGGAGCTGTTCTTCACATTCAGCAAAGAGCTCCTCGTATAGCTTTTCACCTGGTCTTAATCCTGTAAAGACTATATCAATATCTTTATATGGAACCAGTCCTGAAAGATGGATCAACTTGGTTGCTATATCGAGGATCTTGATTTGTTTCCCCATATCAAAAATGAAAATCTCTTTTCCCTGCCCCATAAATCCGGCTTCAAGAACCAACTGACAGGCTTCAGGAATGGTCATAAAGAAACGGGTGATATCGGGATGGGTTATAGTTACCGGACCACCATCTGCTATCTGCTTTTTGAATAACGGTATTACTGAGCCATTTGATCCTAATACATTCCCAAAACGCGTTGTTATAAATTTAGTTTTTATACCCGGTCTTCTTGCCTGAGACTGTACCAGCAATTCACAAACCTTCTTCGTTGCACCCATAATATTGGTCGGATTCACTGCCTTATCGGTAGAGATCATTACAAACTTCTCAGCATTATATTTAATTGCAAGATCAGATATAATCTTTGTCCCTCCAACATTGGTTCTGAATGCTTCATGCGGGTTTGACTCCATTACCGGAACATGTTTATATGCGGCTGCATGAAAAACGATTTCGGGACGATACTTCCGGAAAACGAATTCCATCTTAAGTTCGCTGGTAACATCTCCTATTATCATTTTATACCGGCAATCCGGAAACTTGTCCAATAATTCATTATTCAGATAGAATGAGGGAGTCTCGGCCTGATCAACAAGTATCAATCTCTTATAGTTGTATTTTGTCAATTGCCTTACAATCTCAGAACCTATTGATCCTGCAGCACCAGTAACAAGAATAGTTTTTCCCTTTAACCCCTGTTCTATCCTGGCCAGGTCAAGTACTATTGGCTCACGTCCGAGGAGATCTTCAAACTGAACCTTTCTAAACTGCTTTACCTGCAAGTTACCATTCAGCCATTTATCAAATGAAGGTGTCTCCAGTATCTCAAGGCCAAGATCAATAACAGATTCCAATATCTCTTTTTTCCTGACAGCCGTAATATCTTTTATAGCAAAAATGAAAACCTGGATACCTTCTGACTCAATAAAATCTTCATTCAAAACATTAATCGAAAAAACAGGAATGCCATCAACCTTTTTACCCTGTAACTTGCTGTTATCGTCTATAAATCCTTTAAGCTGATAACCGCTCCTTGGATCGCTTTCAATGACTCTCTTAACAATTATCCCCGTCTCACCAGAGCCATAAACCAGAACATTTTTACGGTTACTCGATGGAATCGAAACAAATACATAAAACATTTTAATACAAACCCGAAAGAATACGAGTGACAGAGTAACGGTTACAAAATGTATCAGCAAGATCGATAATGAAATATTAAAGACCGGGTTAAATTCAGATTTTCTGCTCAGAATAGTCAGAACAATCAAAAGCACGAGGGATGAGGCATTGGTAACAGCTATTATAAAGGTATCTTTAATTGTGGTTTGACGGATAAGTCCGGAATAGGACTTGAAAATTACCATAAAACTCAGATATACAACGCTGACTAATAATCCCTGATTAACTGCCATTCTAAAACTAAACCCATAAGGTTCAAGATTGAACCTTAACATATAGGCAAACAGGAAAGTCATGAATACCGCTGTGATATCGATTACCAAAACCAGCCACCTCGGTAATGAGTAATTACGAAAAACTTTAATAACCTTATGCTTAAGTCTTTCTATCATAATCCGTTTAGAATGTTCACTAAATTTAGTTAAAAAATGTTAATGTGCCTTAATGTTATGACGTGATAATTGATTTGAAGGTTGCTTTGAGATGCATGTTATATTGAGACGCAAAATTTTGCGTCTCTATATGTTTCCGGACATGCTTTCGCCCCGTCAGTCACATTACATTTTAATGGAAGTTCCTAACTTTGTGTTGTTTAATATATTTATTGTAACAAATGTTACAAATTGGTCCAAAACCATTTTACTGCCTCTTCCAGTCCTTCCGTAACGCTTTTTTTGGGTGAGTAGCCCAACATTTCTTTCGCTTTCTCAATTGAGGCCAGGGAATGTTTAATATCTCCTGCCCTGTCGGGTCCGTAAACAGGTTCAATACCTAAAATTGCACTGTCATACTTTCCAGCCAGATTACGAATAATTGAAAAAAGCTCATTAAGTGTCGTCCGTTCGCCATGCGCTACATTATAGATCTGATTCAAAGCTTTTTTATTTTGTACTATAGCCGCAAGGTGATTCACCTGAATTACGTTATCAATATACGTAAAATCGCGTGAAACAGATCCATCTCCGTTAATCTTCGGGACTTCATGCTTCATCAGCATCTTCACAAATTTAGGTATCACGGCTGCGTAAGCTCCATCCGGGTCCTGTCGTTTGCCAAAAACATTAAAATATCTCAAACCAATTACGTCAATCCCATAGGTTTTAGAAAAATTATTTGCAAATAATTCATCAACATATTTAGTAATTGCATAAGGAGAGAGTGGCGAGCCAATCTTGTCTTCGACTTTTGGCAAATCGGGATGATCTCCGTATGTTGAGGAGCTTGCAGCATAGATAAACCTTTTTACGCCAGCCTCTTTTGCAGCAAACAGCATTTTAACAAAACCACCTATATTCACATCGGTTGAGGTAACCGGATCAATTATTGAACGAGGTACCGATCCTAAGGCAGCCTCATGATAAACTATATCAATATTTTCAACAGCTCTGGCACAATCGCTGAAATTGCGAATATCGCCCTCAATTAACTTAAAATTAGGATTTTGATTGAATGGAATAAGATTTTCTCTTTTCCCGGTCGAGAAGTTATCGAGACAAATAACGTTGTTTCCGGAAGACAGTAATGACTCCACAAGATTAGAGCCGATAAACCCTGCTCCTCCTGTTACCAACACTCTTTTATCGCTTAATATTCGCTCCATCGACTATAGAAAAAACAATGATACAAAAATTAACAGAATTTAACGGTATGAATTTTACACTTTTTCAAACATCATGAGGATTTCCTTTAATATAAATTCAGCCGTTTTACCATCTCCGTAAAAACCAGGATATTCCAGAACTGATTGAGGATCAAGCAGCTTAAGAAATTCTGTTCTGATACGTTCAGGGTCAGCATCCACAATTTTGGCTGTCCCATTATTCACAAGCTCAATCCATTCAGTCTCCTTCCTTAACACTAAACAAGGTTTCTTATTAAAATGAGATTCTTTTTGTACCCCTCCTGAATCAGTCACAATCAGCTTGCAGTTCATTTCAAGAAGTATCATTTCAAGAAAAGAAACCGGCGGAATTATTTTAATATTTTTACTTCTGAGAAGCTCGCTATGGAGGTCCTTTAATTTAGTTTTCAGGGAGATTATGGTCCTTGGATGAAATGGCATAACCATTATAAGATCTTTCTCTTCAGCCAGCTTTTTAAGCGTAATCAGAATATTCCTAAGCCTCACAGGATCATCCGTATTAATATCCCTGTGTATCGTAACCAGAATAAAATTATCTCTTTTAATTGATAATTCATCAAGAAACCCGGTTTTTTTCTTTTCTGCCAGTCCGGCAAAAAAAAGCGTATTGTCGTACATAATATCGCCCGTCAGATAGATCTTTGGATTATCTATAGTATAAGGCGGACTATTCTCTGGTCTGAATCCTTCACTCATCAGATTCTTAAAGGCTGCATTAGTTGGGGCAAAGAGAAGCGTAGAAGAGTGATCGCTCATTATCCTGTTTATCTCTTCGGGCATAGTTTTATTGAACGATCGCAAACCTGCTTCAATATGAATAACCGGGAAATGAAGTTTTGAAGCAGAAAGTGCTCCGGCCAGTGTTGAATTTGTATCACCATACAATACCACACAATCTGGTTTTTCTTTTATAAGTATGTCTTCTATGCCCGTGATCATCATCGATGTCTGACGACCATGTCCTGCGGAACCTACTCCCAAATTATAATCGGGTTTATGTATTTCAAGCTCATCAAAAAAAACTTCGGACAACTCCTTATCATAATGTTGTCCGGTATGTACAAGGATCTCAGTTATTTCTTTTGAAAAATATTTACGAATTGCCCTGCTTATTGCTGAAGCTTTTATTATCTGAGGTCTGGCGCCAACAATATTCAGAAGTTTAATCTGTGACATTTATTGCAGTTTTTTTTTGAGTCCCAAAGTTAGAAAAAAAAATTTATGCTCAACCTTAAAATAAGCAGAAAAGGCATCTTATTACATAGATGCCTTTTCTGAGTTGATAAAACCCTATTTTGCGTAGTTAACCGCTCGTGTTTCGCGGATGACTGTAATCTTTATTTGTCCGGGATAGGTCATTTCATTCTGGATCTTCCGTGCAATTTCAAATGAAAGTCCTTCTGCCTCTTTATCGGTAACTTTTTCAGCTCCGACAATAACGCGAAGTTCGCGTCCTGCCTGAATAGCATAAGTTTTCATAACACCCGGATACTGGAGAGCCAATGATTCAAGTTCTTTCAATCGTTTAATATATGATTCAACAACTTCGCGGCGGGCACCGGGACGAGCGCCGGAAATAGCATCACAAATCTGAACTATTGGTGCGATAAGTGTTGTCATCTCCACTTCATCATGGTGAGAACCTATAGCATTGCAAATCTCCGGCTTCTCTTTGTATTTTTCAGCCATTTTCATGCCGAGTATTGCATGTGGCAATTCCGGTTCATCATCGGGTACTTTTCCTATATCGTGCAGAAGACCGGCCCTTTTTGCAAGTTTAGAATTCAGTCCAAGTTCTGAAGCCATTATAGCACAAAGGTTTGCAACCTCCCTTGAGTGCATAAGCAGGTTCTGACCATAAGATGATCTGTATTTCATCTTACCGATTAACCTGATAAGGTCAGGATGTAATCCGTGAACACCCAGATCAATTGTGGTTCTTTTTCCTATCTCAAGTATTTCTTCCTCTACCTGTTTTCTGGTCTTATCAACCATCTCTTCAATTCTGGCTGGATGAATCCTTCCATCGGTAACCAGTTGATGAAGAGCAAGTCTTGCAACTTCTCTTCTTATAGGATCGAATGCTGAAAGTACTATTGCTTCAGGCGTATCGTCAACAATAATTTCAACACCGGTAGCTGCCTCAAGTGCACGAATATTACGACCTTCGCGACCGATGATACGGCCTTTCATTTCGTCGGACTCTATGTGAAACACAGTTACTGCATTTTCAATTGCATTCTCAGTTGCAACCCTCTGAATAGTCTGAACCACAATTCTTTTAGCTTCTTTATTAGCAGTCATTTTTGCTTCATCGAGGATCTCATTAACGTAAGACATAGCGTCCGTTTTTGCCTCCTCTTTCAACGACTCAATAAGGTGGTTCTTTGCTTCTTCAGCTGAAAAACCAGAGATAGATTCAAGCTGCTCTACCTGTTGTTTATGGAATTTTGCCAGCTCTTCGGATTTCTTCTCAACAAGTTCAAGCTGGGATGTGAGATTTCCTCGTATTGCGTCAACCTCGTTCTTTTTGCGTTGCGCTTCTTCAAGTTTCTGAGAGAGTGCCTGTTCTTTCTGAGTTATTCTGCTTTCTGCCTGTCCTATTCTGCTGTTCTTTTCATTTATTACCTTCTCATGTTCTGTTTTAAGCTGAAGGAATCTTTCTTTTGCCTGAAGAATTTTTTCTTTCCTGATCACTTCTGCTTCTGCTTCAGCGTCACTAACTATTTTCAGGCTTCTGTTTTTAAGCGCCAGCTGCCACACAAAGTAAGAGGCGCCAAAGCCTATAACGAGCGCTGACAGGCAAAACGCAATCATAAGCCCGCTACTCAATGTTCCTATTATTAAAGTCATCATTTATCGTATTTATATATATTAAATAAAAAACCCGCAAAGTTCCTTCAGCTTTTTAAAACCCCATGTCTGAATGGCTGGAGCTTCTAATTCAGTTTGAACGTCCACTGTCCCACAATTAAGGGGAGCCCGACGGATCGGGATGAGGCCTGTTCTACCTGAACTAAGAGTTGCTCCAAAGTTTTAACTGTTGAGTTTCAAAAATGAATGAAGAAACAATGCGGGCAATTTAATTATGTATTTTAAAGAACGCTGTTAATCTTTTAATTACAGAGCCGAATCAATTTTACTAATTAATTCATTCAGGGCATCGGGGAGATAATCATTCTCAAGTTTTTCCTCCTCCTCAGTGAGTTTTATCACATATTGCAGGGAAGCCATTGCCAAAAAATCCTGTACATCTTTATCGGTGTATTTCTGCTTATACTGCAACACCTTTTCATTAATCATTCTGGCTGCTTTCCTGATCTTCTCCTCATTTTCCCGTTCTACCTTCAATGGATAATATCTGTCCGCTACATTAACTCTTATCGAAAGCTTATCATCCATCTCAATATCTTATCTGTTTAAAAGAGCAACACATCTGTCAATTTCCCGCACTAAATCACCTATTTTCTTCTTCGCTTCAAAAGCGTTTTCTCCATCTCCCAACAATGCTCCTGTTAATTTAACTCTTTCGTACTTAAGTTCTAATTCATTTATTTTTACTTCCTTTTCCTGAAGTTTAGCTGTTAAATCTTTATTCAAGGTAATAAGATCTGTAAACTCACTCTTCAGGGTGCTATATCTGTTTAACAATTCATCCAGCTTTCTGTTTAAAATTATTAATTCTTCGTAACCCTTACCGGACATATTACAATCTTTAGTACAAAATTAACATTGTTAATGATATTTTCAAAAATTTGACTGAAATAGTTTGAATGATTGCACCAGAAGTATAGCTTTGCACCTCTGTAGGTATAAAAATTTGATTCTGATGCTTTTAACCCGTCTCTTAATTGTTAGTATTCTGTTTTTCAATACCTTATACGACAACCCGAAGGATAAAACAATCTTTATTTCACCACTTAAAATTCCACTTCTACTCTCGGCAAATTTCGGGGAGTTGAGAATAGATCATTTCCATTCAGGGCTGGATATTAAGACTCAGGGGGTTACAGGTAAAGAAGTGGTTGCTGCAGCAGACGGATATATATTCAGGATCAGTGTATCGCCAGGAGGTTTTGGCAAGGCACTGTATATAAGACACCCTTCAGGGTACGAAACAGTTTATGGCCACCTCGATAGATTCACCAGGGAAGTTGAAGATTATGTCGCAACCCGGCAATATGAAGAGAAAAGTTACACGGTTGCTATATTTCCTGATAAAGAAAAATTCCCGGTAAAACAAGGCGAAACTATTGCCTGGTCAGGGAATTCAGGAGCTTCCGGCGGTGCTCACCTGCATTATGAAATAAGAAAATCAGAAAACGAGTTTCCCGTTAATCCCCTTTTATTTGAATACGGAATAACCGACAAGATTAAACCGGTCATTGAAAAACTTGCAATTTACCCGATTAACCGCTATAGCCTTATTAATAATCAACATATTGTAAAAAAGATAAATGTTTCCGGGTCTAATGGAAAATACTATATTTCTCCTGAAAATGAAATCAGTATAACCGGTGTTGCAGGCTTTGGGATAAAAGCATTCGATCTCCTGGATGACAGTTACAATAAATGCGCTGTTTATTCAATTGAATTGAAAATTGACAGTATACCTGTTTTTAAATATGTTATGGATGGTTTCTCATTCAGTGAGTCAAGATATATAAATAGTCATATTGATTATGAAACATATATGAGAGAAAATATATATATTGAAAGAGCGTATGTGCTTCCGAACGATAAGCTAAGTGTCTATAAGGATATCACTAACAGAGGAACCTTCAATTTTAAAGACGATAAAATTCATCATGCACAGATTTCAGTAACCGACGTTCAAAACAATAAGTCATCATTATCATTCAATATAAAATCACAATCAACTAAATCACAGTCTATTGCAGAGCCTACTGATAATAATATGAAGCTAATGCCGTTCAACAGGAGTAATAAGTTTGTTTCAGAGAACATTTCAGTTAATATCCCCGGCGGAGCTCTTTATGACACGATTTACTTTTCCTACAAAAAAACACCAGGTACAAAAGAAATGCTTTCGGATTTGCATTATGTAAATGATATATTTACCCCAATAAACAAGACCTATACTTTATCAATTAAGCCAGCTAAAATTCCAGCGGGTAAGCAATCAAAGATGCTGATTGTACAATATATTGATGAACTGAAAAGAAATGCAATTAAAAGTACCTGGAATGAAAGTTATCTCTCTGCTGAGATTAGTTCATTTGGCAAATTTTATATAGGCATTGACACTGTTGCACCTGTCATTTCAACAAACGGACTTGTTAATGGCGCAATTATTACCGGAAGGAAGGAGCTGAAAATTAATATAACGGATGATTTTTCAGGGATAAAATCATATGAACCCTACATAGATGGAAAATGGGCCCTATTTGCATACGACCCAAAAAATAATGTTATAATATACAGCTTCGATGAACGAAGGCTTAGTAAAGGAATAAAACATAGTATGAGGCTGAAAGTAACTGACAATACAGATAATATAAGCTTTTTCAATTGTGATTTTACCTGGTAGTTAGCTAAGTCCGGTTATCGATTATCGCTCCACATACCGGAAATATCGATAAATTTGACTATCTTTGACGAAAATAAAAACAATTCCGGCAATCTGGCGTTATATCATTCAGGAATATCTTTCACCACAGCCAATAAAACAATACTGGTTAATTATTCCATACAGGTTGTAAGAATATTAATACAATCTGATTATAATAATATATCTGCAAGATTGGAAAATTGTAGGAGTTGAAGCGTTATAGAAAATGTTGTTGAAAAAGACCTTTGTGAACCTTCATGTAAACCTTAATGTGCCTTTGTGGTAAAAAATAAATCCTTTAAACACAAAGGATCACAAAGTTAGACGCAAAGTTACACAAAGGGAAGAAACTTAAAAGATTGCTTTTTCAACTGATCCTGAATAAAAAGAAGTGGAAAATACTTAGTAAATAATTGATTAGAATTATATTATGCAAGAAAAAAAACAAATCGTTTTCAAAACACCTGATATCTCTAAGTTACAGGAAGTTGTAATAAATTACAGAACTAAGATATACATTGCTGTCGGAGCTGATCCGGAAGAAGCAAGGAGTCGTTATCAGGCCAGACAGGATGCCAAAGGCAAAGCATTATTTGCTCCAAAGAAAACCGCCTTAACCTGATAATCAGAAAATAATTTCTGATATCTTATCTCTGGTATATTTTCGCCGGGTAAACACCCTTCCCGATCATACTATTTATACTATCGACGACGAATGGTTTATCTTCACGATATGTTACACCAAACCATCTTTCGTTACTCATAAGAATTTTGATGGTGATTTCACCGTTCTTAACGAATTTATCAATTGAGGAAGGGATATCGAGTTCAGCCTTGAGATCCACACCATTTTTATTGATGAAATTTCTGAATTCGTCTTCAAGGAAACTATAGCATGAGGGTTTGAAACCCCATAAATTCATGGAAACAACTTCATTGCCTGTAAATTGAAGTTCTGTTCCATCGAATCCAGGTGCTTTAGCCCCATAAGATGTTTTCTCAATCTGTCGGGTCTCAACTATATTTTTAAGAAGACCATCCTCACCTACCCCGCACACACCCCTGTTAACATGTCCATGCTCAGAAAGCGTATTTCCCATCTTGTAACCAACAATACAATAACAATTTGGATCTTTATCATGAACAAGAAAATCATGAAGAATTTTAAATGATTCAACTCCATAATAATCATCAGCATTAATTACACCAAATGGTTCTCTGATTTTTTGAGCTGTTACCAGAATCGCATGGCTAGTACCCCATGGTTTCTGTCGTTCCGAAGAAACCGTTACCCCTTCAGGGAGATTTGTTATTTCCTGGAAAACATAATCAACTTCAATCCTCCCTTTAAGTCTTTTGACAAAACGTTCTTTAACCTGTTCTTCAATATCGCGTCTGATAACAAAAACTATCTTACCAAATCCTGCACGGATAGCATCGTAAATAGAATAGTCAATTATTGTCTCACCTGCAGGGCCTACTTCATCAAGCTGTTTATTACCACCATAACGGGTTCCCATACCTGCAGCCAGAACTAAAAGAGTTGGTTTCATATCTATCAAATTATTTATTCAATACAATTATACTGAAAAAAATGCAAAATTTAGACTAATGAAGAAATTGAAAAGCAAAATAAATTTTATAAGCCAACTCCCATCTCCGATGAATTTTTCTTGCCACCAAGGCTCTAAGGCACAAAGAAACACCAAGAAAAATGAAATAGAGATAACCACTTTGTGTTCCTTGGTGCCTTGGTGTCATAGTTTTTTGCAGTTTCATTGAAACCTGATATCTTTGTAAACTCAAATTTCAGAATTCCCTTTTCAAAAGAATTAGTAAATTATCATAATTAACAGACTGTATTAATATGAAAAAAATTACTGTTTCAATATTTGTATTACTGCTTTCAGGATTGTTTTCCGGGCAGATGACGAATGCGTGCACAAATTTTCTGATAACCAAAGGCGCATCAAAAGACGGGTCGGTTATGATCACATATTCAGCTGACTCTCATGTTCTCTATGGAGAATTGTATTATTGGCCGGCTAAGAATTGGCCTGCAGGTACAATGGTTAATGTATACGAATGGGACACAGGAAAATTTCTGGGTAAAATTCCACAGAAATCACATACCTATTCAGTTGTCGGTAATATGAATCAACATCAGCTATCAATAGGTGAAACTACATTTGGAGGACGTACCGAGCTGTTGGATTCAACTGCTATTGTTGACTATGGCTCAATGATATATATGACACTTCAAAGAGCAAAAAATGCCAGAGAAGCCATTTCTACCTTTTCTCAGCTCGTAACAGATTACGGATATGCCAGTTCGGGTGAGTCATTCTCAATTGCCGACGCTAATGAAGCCTGGATACTGGAACTTATACCAAAAGGCCCCGGGAAAAAAGGAGCAGTGTGGGTTGCCCGCCGTATTCCTGACGGATATATTTCCGGTCATGCCAATCACCCAAGGATTACCACATTCCCTCTTGCCGATGGTGTTAAGTCTATCACTTCAAAAGAATTAAGCAAGATTAATAATCCAGAGGTAGAAACAGTCTATGCTTACGATGTAATAGATGTAGCCAGGAGCTTTGGTTGGTTCACAGGACAGGATAAAGATTTCAGCTTTAGCGATACTTATGCACCTTTAGATTTTTCAGGTGCAAGATTTTGCGAAGCCAGGGTATGGTCGGGTTTCAACATGGTAAACAGTCAGATGGGAAAATACCTCGACTATGCCATGGGTGAAAACTTACAGAACAGAATGCCTTTATGGATCAAACCCGATAACAAATTGGGAATTAATGATGTAAAGGGAATGATGCGTAATTACTATCAGGGAACTCCAATGGATATGACTAAAGACATTGGTGCAGGTCCTTATGGAAGTACTGTAAGATGGAGACCTATGGAATGGAAGGTCGATGGTGTCACTTATCTACACGAAAGAGCTATATCGACACAGCAGACCGGATTTTCTTTTGTTGCTCAGAGCCGCTCATGGCTTCCTGATCCAGTCGGAGGCATTATCTGGTTTGGGGTAGATGATACATATTATACTGTTTATTCACCCATGTACTGCGGTATAACAAAGGTTCCTGAAACTTTTGCTGTAGGAAACGGAGATATCATGACTTTCAGTGACAATTCAGCTTTCTGGGTTTTCAACGAGGTTACTAATTTTGCTTATACACGCACACGTCTGCTTATAGGGGACCTACAGAAAAAGCAAAGTGAACTGGAGGATGGATATATGGCAGAAACTGTTAATATTGACAAATCAGCTGAAGCACTTTATAAGAAAAGTCCGGCAGAGGCTGTTAAATATTTAACAGATTATTCTATTAAATCCGGTAATAATACAGTTAAGCAATGGAAAAAACTGTACCAATTCCTGTTCGTTAAATATGTAGACGGGAATGTTAAAGAAGTGCAACCGATACCAAAGGGTTATAAATATATGGTGCCAAAGCTTTCCCAACCTGGTTACGGAGATGAGTGGAACCGGATTATTGTGAAGAATACGGGTGATAAGTTTAGGGAGAAGTAGGAAGTAGGAAGTAGGAAGCAGGAAACCAGAGAACTGAAAGATGATTTCAAGAGGTGCAGGGAGCATAAAAAACCCCATATTCCCCTCCTTGGAGGGGGCAGGGGTGGGTTTTTTATAATAATAAACAAACTTCGCTATGCTTTTGATCTCGATAAAATCTTTTTTATTAAGGTTATGGATTATCAAATTTTTATTTGTAAGTTTGCGACCTGATTTTAAAAGTTAAATTGAGCATATAAAATACTTTGCCAGATGAATTTAATGAATATTGTTGAGAAAGAATTTGCGGTAAAAAATGATTTTGCAAAATTCATTGCCGGAGATACAGTTACTGTACATTACAAGATAAAGGAAGGAAATAAAGAAAGAATCCAGCAGTTCCGCGGTGTTGTGATACAGAGAAGTGGAAGCCTTCATACGGAGACATTCACAGTCAGGAAAATGTCAGGGAATATTGGTGTTGAACGTATCTTCCCCATTGCATCTCCATTTATCGATCAGATAGAGGTAAATAAGCACGGAAAAGTCCGCAGAGCAAGGATTTTTTACCTTCGCGATCTTACCGGAAAAAAAGCAAGAATCAAAGAGAAGAAATTCTAAGAATTATCTTGAAAAATATAAAAGGCTGTTCATTACGAACGGCCTTTTTTGTTATAAACTAAATCTTCTTAACCATATCAGCACTTTTAACCTTGGCATCTTCTACAAGCTTGTTAGCCTGATTATCTGCTTCCTGAATCAACTGATTAGCCTTTTTATCAGCAGTTTTTTTCATAGTATCGGTCGATTTTTGTGCGGCCATCTTTGCAAAGGTTCCCTTTGAAGCGGCTTCATCCATCAGCTTCTGAGCCTGTAAGTCTGTTTCTTTACGAAGATTTTCCGCAACTTTAGCAGCTTCATCTCTTAAGGCCTGTCCCTTTACTTCAGCCTCTTTTACTATTTTGGCAGCCTCAATTTCAGCCTCCCCCCTCGCCTTCTCCTTCGCCTTATCAACAGAATTATCGATCACCTGCTTTACAGTTTCTTTTACAGTCGCCTTCGCTCCTCCCGAACTTTCACCGGTAGAATTTCCGAAAAAGGGTGCCACAATCGGATTATTGAATGTACCGGTTACCTTTATATTGACTTTAAGAATATCGGCAGGCTTATATTTGATTCCAAAAGCAGATGCCTGAGCTGAAAGGTTGTCAATTAATGAATTAACCGAACCACCAAGATCCGACCGTGGTATCTCTGTCTTAACAATATAATTGAGTGTCTGATCGAGCCCCTGATCGCCACTGATATTCATTTTCAGATTGCCAGCCTTTACATCGAACGGACTTATATAAATCCTTCCATCCGTAATTTTAAAACTAATATTAATATCCTTAAATGTATTACTTACTTTATCGCCCAGTTTAAGTGTTTCTTTCATCTTGTTGAATGTTTTGGATTCTACAAGAGTAATTTCATTTGACTGAAGTTTTCCTGCACCATTAATCGTTGAGATAACTGGCATCATATCCTTACCAAGCAAACTTTCATAGTTCATTTTTACGTTGATTTTTCCATCGATATTTTTTGCAGCAGGAGCCAGTTTTTTTACAGTATTAAAGGTTTTAAATGCATCTTTTACACCTATATTCTGCATCTCGAAATCGGCTTTCATCACAGGCTTCAGGCTATCGCGCGTATCATAATCCGCATTCATTGTTATTGTACCCTTCAATATGTTCATTCCTGCTTCCCTGATACTCAAAATCCCATCACGGACAATAATATGACCTTTTACATTTTGGGCTCTGATACTGTCGTACTGAAAATCATTTATCAGTGCATCAAAATCAAAATCTATGTTTTTAGGCACTAGCATTACTGCGAGAGCTGTTGTATCTGCTTTAGAAGTAGTATCTAATGTCATTTTTGACATTATTTCAGAAACATCGATAAGTTTTGAACGCAGCGTTAGGTTTCCTTTAATTGCCTGATTGCTGAACATATAAGGAATGTAATTTTCAATATGACCGCTTAATGAGAAATCGTTCTTCCCGCCCACATTCAGATTAGTGTTCGTCATTGCTGCATAAGCCGGTGTGATTTCAAACACGGCTTCATTAATTTTTACTTCGGGATAACCAGCCATTGAAATCAGCATATTCTTAATGCCCAAAGTTCCTGAAGCTTTAAAACTTTCGTACTGTTTCTTTTCAATCATCGACATGCTGCCAGCCATCTGAGCTGATATGTCTATAATCCCGGAAAGACTGATACTGTCCATTGGCACTGCTTTTGAGAGTGCAGAAAGGTTAATCCGACCGACCATAGATCCTTTAAAATCAGGATCGCTCATAGGTGTTTTCAGAGCAAAGGTCATGTCAAAAGGACTATTAGCAAGTTCGAAGTGAAATTTATCGACACTGACGACAGTTTTGTCCATATTTTTTCCATCGACAAAAACATCTGTTTTAATATTGACATTCTTAATCTGTTCCGGTAAAGAAGGATAGCTTATTAAACCATTATTTACTGAAAGAGCAAGTGAAATGTCAGGCATAGTACTGTCTGCGCTACTGTAGATACCTTTTGCCATTCCTGAAAGTGAAAATTCACCACTAGTCTTAAGATTCTTATAATCACTCATATAAGATGGCGGAACAAGTGAAAGGATGGATTTGAATGAAGAGTTTATAGTTGCAAACTTAATGTTTGTCTCGATATCATCTTTAGGCATTAAAACCATACCGGAAAAATTGATCTTAAGATCGTTGACAGTAAAGTAGCTCTTCTCCCTGAATGTGAACTTCCAGTTATCAAGATTCGCAAGCATATCCAGCTTTGAATCTACCGTTACTTTATTCAGATACTTCATTCCATCCATAGTAAAAGTCAATTCTCCGGCATTCATTGATATTTGCAAATCAGTTTCACTCATGGTCATGTCGCCACTCAAAACAAAATTGGCATTCCTGATGATCGCTTTCATCGATCCTTCTCTGTCATCATATATTATTGAACTATTAGTAACTATCACTTTCTTCAGTAGTATTTTCATTCCTGAACCAGTAGTCCCGGACGGTGTCGCAGGAGTAGTTTCGGTTGTTGGTTTCATTATATCATAGTTAGCCGTACCGTCTTTAAGATATATTACATTAAAAGCAGCCTGGTCAACTAAAATAGATTTTACTTCGTACCCCGATTTTCCAAAAAGACTTTTTAGATTAAAAACGATGTTAAAAGATTTGAATGCAGAAAGAGTATCATTTTGGAATTTACCGACCCCAACTACAGAGACTCCATTAAGAGAAAATGTCAGATTTGGGAAGTTCCGGAAAAATCCGAGTCTGTAATCATCAAATTTCACTGTTGCATTCACCGACTCGTTTATTACCTGTACAACCTTTGCTCTTATCTGTTCTTTAAAAATAATGGGAACTGTAAAAAGCAAGACAAGAATTAATAGAATAATGCCAAATAATATTTTGAGGATTTTGCCAGTAGTTTTCTTCATGATCGTAATTTTTATAATTGGTAATAAGCATGTTACAAAACATTTTATTTAAGCTTGCGGAACATAAAAGTAATTAATATTCCGGAGAATAAAAAGTTAGGAATGCCTGGAGTATCTAAAGTGACTAAAGTGCCTAGAGTGCCTAAAGTACTTATACTTAATATCAATCTTATTTTAAAATTCATATTCTTCAACTTTCGGCACTCCAAACTTTAGCTCACTCCAAACTTTCATTAATAGAGACCTACTTGTTATTTACAATTTTTGCTATATTTGCGTCCGCATAAGCAATCGGACCTGTAGCTTAATTGTCCGCCAGTTGGCGGATGGCTACGGACCAGAAGATTAAAATAGGACCTGTAGCTTAATTGTCCGCCAGTTGGCGGATGGCTACGGACCAGAAGATTAAAATAGGACCTGTAGCTTAATTGGATAGAGCATCTGGCTACGGACCAGAAGGTTGGGGGTTCGAGTCCCTCCAGGTTCACATAATCTTGTTCAGAAACCCTTGTAATGAAATATATTACAAGGGTTTATTGTTTCAGGCAGAATTAATTTCTGTGGGAAAATTGTAGCAGATTATTGTGATGAATGTTACCGGAATATTAATCCACTCATAATTGTCTTTGAATTATGTATGTTTGACATTATTTTTCGTCAATGGGCAATGAACTCAAAATATTTATCAAATGCACGGCGCTGTCCTTCTTCATTAGTACAGCTACTGTAAATGCGCAGATACTTAAAGATACTTCTACTTTAAACCTTATAAAAAAGGGAGTAGACAGCATTTACAATATGCAGTTTAAATATTCTGAAGAAGTCTATAGCAAGATCAATAAACTTTATCCGGAACATCCTCTCATTCTCCTCTATAAAGGAACTATGACATACTGGGAAAACTACCCTCTTCTGCCGTCTTCTCCTGCCAGTGTTCCATTTGAAGAAGAATTGCACAAGTGTATAGCATTATCTGAAAAAAACAGTTCCCCATCGAATGAGGCAGAATATTTACTTGCTAATCTGTGTGCCAGGGGATTATTGATACAATATTATGCCAACAATGGGCTTGATAAGGATGTATTCCCTCTTGCAACAACGACTTACCGGTTTATTAAAAGATCGTTTGACTTTACCTCCATTTATTCAGATTTCTTCTGTTTTACCGGTCTCTACAATTATTACCGTGAGGTCTACCCGGAAGCACATCCTGCTTATAAACCTCTTTTATTTCTGTTTCGAAAGGGAAACAGAGCTAAAGGATTAAATGAGCTTCAGACAGCAGCCAATGGTTCCATTCTTTTAAAAGCTGAAGCATTTTCTGATCTTGCATACATCTATATAAACTATGAAAATAATTACCAGGCGGCTACTAATTTCAGCAAGTATCTTCATAATCTATACCCTTATAATCCTGAATATCTGGCAGAATACATTAAAAATCTTTTGCTTGTAAAGAGCTATGTTGAAGCTGAAAAGTTAATCATATCTTCTGGTTCACATGAAGGAAATCCCTATTACCAGGCACAGTTAAATATTTTTGAAGGAATTATTCAGGAGAAAAAGTATCGTGACAATAAACTTGCACAACAATACTATAATAAAGGTGTAAGAGATATTAATTTATTTGGAGCCTATGGTAACGAATTTGCAGCTTATGCTTATTTCGGACTAGGCCGAATCTCGGAAATTTCCGGAGATAAGGAGAGCAGGAAGATTTACCATAAACAAGCAATGAGATTGGCCGATTCGAAAAAAATTACTTTTGATTAGGAAACTTCGTATGAGCAAAAAGGAATGTAAAACTGCTTCTTCAAACACCACAAATGTTATTTAAGTTTTGTTACCCAATCAGAACTTAACCCTCTTATAGAAGATCGATTTAGTAATTTCTGCAGCAATAATATACATTACCACAATAAGTAATATGAGAAAATATGTGGAAAGTTTTAGCGGACTGAATCCAAAAATATTCCCAAGAGGCGTAAAGGGTAATACCACTGTTATAATTGTGATGGTTAATGTTGCAAATAATAAATATTTTCCTGGTTTACTTCGAAAGAATGGCTTCCGGCTCCGGATGACCAACACAATGATTGATGCTGAAATGACAGATTCCAAAAACCATCCGGTCCTGAACTGGCCTTCATTTGCATGAAGTACAAGCAAAAGCAGTCCAAAAGTAAGGTAGTCAAAAATGGAACTCACTAATCCGAAAGTTATCATGAATTTTCGGATAGCTTTGATGTCCCAACGTCTTGGATAGTTTATCATTTGTTCATCTACATTATCAGTGGCTATAGCCATTTCGGGAAAGTCGGTCATCAGATTGGTGAGCAGAATCTGTTTGGGCAGTAATGGCAGAAAAGGAATAAACAATGAAATTCCCGCCATGCTGAACATATTTCCAAAATTAGCGCTGGTAGCCATAAACACATATTTCAGTGTATTGGCAAAAGTTGTCCGGCCTTCTCTTACCCCTTCAACCAGAACACCCAGGTCCTTTTCGAGCAAAACAATATCTGCCGCATCCTTTGCCACATCCGCGGCAGTATCAACAGAAATTCCTACATCAGCAGCATGAAGTGCCGATGCATCATTAATTCCATCCCCAATATAGCCTACTACATTCCCTGCCTTTCGTAAAGCATTAATGATACGTTCTTTCTGATTTGGCTCAATTTCGGCGAAAACATCAACCCTGCTTACACTTCCGATCAATGCGGCATCGCTCATATTCCGAAGTTCTGTTCCTGTAATTATATTTGTATCAGATAACCCCATCTTTTTACTTAGATTGGCTGCAACAAGATGGTTATCGCCGGTAATAACTTTCAGGGAAACGCCCAACTGTTTGAGACTATTAATAGTGTCTGTGATATTAGCTTTCGGAGGATCAAAAAGAGTTAAAAATCCCAGAAACGTCATATCTTTCTCATCGTTTTTGGTTATAGCCGAATCAGAAAGTAAACTTTTATAGGCAATGCCTAATGTTCTGAAGCCCTTACTGCTGAATTCTGCAAAGTGTTTCTGAATCTGTTCCTGCGCAGAAGCTATTTCAATAACCTTTCCATCAACAGTCTCAACAGATGAACATATTTCGAGAATATTAGTAAGAGCCCCCTTGGTTACCATTATATATTCATCACCATGTTTTACAGCAATACTTAAACGTTTTCGAAGAAAATCATAAGGTATCTCATCGTGTTTAATGTACTCCGAAAGGTCGATTTTCCGATCGTTTCGGATGGCAACATCAATCGGGTTCGTAAATCCGGTTTCATAAAAAGCGTTAAGATAAGCATATAGGAAAACTTTATCGCTGGCCACTCCGGTTACATCAAGTGCCGATTCTACTTTTACGATTCCTTCAGTTAGTGTACCGGTTTTATCAGAACATAACACATTCATGCTTCCGAAATTTTCTATTGAAGCAAGCCGTTTTACGATAACTTTCTTCTGAGCCATCTTTTTTGCACCATGTGAAAGGTTGATGCTTATTATTGCAGGCAATAGCTGGGGAGTCAGTCCAACAGCAAGAGCAAGAGAAAAAAGGAATGAATCCAGCACAGGCTTTTTCAGGAATACGTTGACTGCAAATATTATCACAACAAGCACAAGAGTAACTTCTCCCAAAAAATATCCGAATCTTCGGATACCGTGCTCAAATTCAGTTTCAGGTGACTTTAGTTTAAGACGCTCTGACACCTTACCAAACTCTGTCTTTTTTCCCGTAAGAGTAACGATTGCTGATGCGCTACCACTTACTACATGAGTACCCATCCAGATTGTATTTGTCCGCTGGGACAGCGCTGTGTCAACTGCCAGTACAGATACAGATTTCTCTACCGGAAAAGTCTCCCCGGTAAGCATTGCTTCATCAACAAACAGATCTTTCGATTCAAGAAGAACACAGTCTCCCGGGACTATATCTCCCGCGTTTAAAATAACAATATCTCCGGGAACAATACCTTCAACAGGAACTTCCTTTTCACTGCCATCGCGAAGCACATTTGATCTGATCTGTACCAAAGCAAGCAACTTCGAGATAGCATTAGAAGCACTGTGTTCCTGCCAGAAACCCAGTAAGCCGCTGACAAGAACTATCAGGAGAATTATAAGTGCATCAGCAGTATCGTGTAGAAAAAAGGATAATACTGTTGCTACTAAAAGAATGAGAATAATAGGACTCTTAAACTGGGAAATGATGAGAGTCAAAGTAACCCATCTTTTTGGTTGATTAAGACGATTTGAGCCATAGCTAATGAGTCGTTTTCTGACTTCATCTGAGGTTAGACCTACGGATGTCGCATTTAAACTTTTTAATAATTCTTCAGTTGAAATACTCCAGAATGATTGAGAATTTTGTTCCATAGTCTTAACATACTAATTTCTTCCCGAAAGAAGTCTATTTATTAAACAACTCCTGAAGCCCGGAAATCCTCTAACAATTCTCCCAAACGATACGTTGGGAACAATAAAACCGGAATAGTGGCTTTATTTATCATCTGGTGTGCGTAATTTCCTAATAACAGGTTGGTGAAACTCTTCTCCTGCTCAGTCATTATAGAGATCATATCAGCTTTTAGTGAGTTTGCATAATCAATAGTAATATCAGTCAGATTGTTTCCATAGAGATGCTCTATAGTAAACCGGATTCCATGAGTATCGAGATAGATCGCTACCTGTTCTGAATACTGATGCAATTTCTTCTCAATGCTTTTCATTTTTGACTCCCGTACTGTAACAACGTGAATTTCGGCGTTAAACGATTTTGCCAGGTTAACTGTGTATGGAACCTTTTCCCGTGTCTTATATGTGATATCGAGTGGCATAACTATTTTATTGATACCCGAGGAGATTTTTCCTCCCCGAATTGTGATAACCGGATTTTTTGAATGAGAGGCGATTTTGTAAGCATTGCCTCCAATAAACAACTCTTCAAAACCAGATTCCCCATGTGTTGATAGAACTATCACCGAATCTTCGAACTTATCAGCCAGGTCAGTAATTTCAATAAATGTCTTACCCTCCCTGATATTATAATTCATTGCACAATTAATGTCCCCGTTCTCTTTGCATTTTACAAGGATTTCTTCAAATTTCTTTTTTGCCAGTTGATTCTCCCTTTCGGAATTCTCCTTATTGCCATCTGAATTCTTTCCTATGACATGGACCAACTGTATATTCGATTTGGTTTTATTAGCAAGCATTAATGCCAGGTTCAAACCAGTCATTGATTCGCTTGAAAAATCCAAAGGAACAATTATAGTTTTCATAATTAATTAATTTGTTTGTTAAAGATATAAATAATATTCCTTACTCATATATTAATGCATCTATCGGATCGAGATTTTATAGAATTTCAAATAAAATCTACTGACGGGAGTTTATTTTAATAACTTTGGAAGGAGTTTATTTATGAGACTTATATGACAGAAAAAATCAGGGAAATTTTAGAAAAAGAGGCAATTGCTATCAGGAACATACCGGTAACATCAAGGTTTGAGGAAGCAATAGAAATCATTCATAAGCACGTTCATGGAAAGAACGGAAAGCTCGTAACAAGTGGAATGGGGAAAGCCGGTCAGATAGCACATAATATTGCTACAACTTTCAGCTCAACAGGTACTCCGGCAGCATTTCTTCACCCAAGCGAGGCACAGCATGGTGATCTTGGAATACTTCAGGCGAATGATGTGTTACTGGTAATTTCCAATTCGGGAAAAACCAGAGAGATTATCGAACTTATTGAACTTAAGAACAATCTATATCCGCAAATTCCTTTAATAGTTATAACGGGTAATGAGAATAGTCAGCTCGCACAAAAGGCCGATTGTTATATTTTAACGGGTGCTCCGGGTGAAGTTTGTCCTATGGGGCTCACTCCTACTACTTCAACGACAGTTATGACAGTTATCGGGGATGTTCTTGTAGTGCTTCTTATGGAAAAAATAGGTTTCAATGCTATCGACTATGCAAAAAGGCACCATGGAGGATATCTTGGAAAAAAATCCAGAGAGATTTCTGAAAGAGACAATTTGTGAATGTCTCAGAGTAAGAGTTAATCATATTTAATTATCAGTTCATGACTACCAGCAATTCTTCAACGGGTATCAGCAGGAAAGATTATATTTTTTCAATAACCATTATCGGTTTGTTTTTTTTCATCTTCGGCTTCGTTACCTGGCTGAATGGAATTCTCATTCCTTTTCTGAGAACAGCCTGTGAACTGAATGATTTCCAGGCGTACTTTGTAACATTTGCATTCTATTTCGCATATTTCGTAATGGCGCTGCCCTCCTCAGCATTGCTTAAAAAAACAGGTTTTAAAAATGGTATGTCTCTGGGTTTATGGATTATGGCAGCAGGCGCACTCATTTTCATTCCGGCTGCGATGACCAGAACGTTTGGTCTTTTTCTTCTTGGACTCTTTATTGAAGGAACAGGATTAGCTCTTCTTCAAACCGCATCAAACCCATATATTACTATAATCGGTCCAAGGGAGAGTGCCGCAAAGCGGATAAGCATAATGGGAATTGCTAATAAATTCGCTGGTGTTATTGCTCCAATTATCCTGGCAAGTATAATTCTTAAGGATTCGAAAATACTGGAAGAAAAGCTAGCGCGGGCCCTTGATGCATCGACTCGTGCAGGTTTGCTCGACGACCTTGCTTCAAGGGTAATAATTCCATACATAGGAATGGCTGTAATTCTGGTTTTGCTGGGACTTTTATTGCGGTTTGCACATCTTCCTGAAGTAGACACAGATGCAGAAGACGAAACGCATGTTGAATCAAGTGTAAAAAAAACAAGTATCTGGCAGTTTCCGCACCTGTTGTTTGGAGTTATTGCACTCTTCTTTTACGTAGGTGTCGAAGTTATTGCAGGTGATACTATAATAAGGTATGGTCAGTCGATTGGCATTCCAATGGAATCAGCAAAATATTTTACTTCGCTTACACTATTGAGTATGATACTTGGATACCTTATTGGAATTATTTTCATTCCCAGGTATTTCAGTCAGGCTACTGCATTAAAGATATGTACGATCATGGGTGTTATATTTTCATTAGGTGCAATCCTTGTCCCGTCACAAATTGTTTTATCAATACCGTTTATTGACATTATTACATTTAGGTCAATAGAGCTGGTTTTACCTGTTACGGTTTTATTTGTAGCACTTCTTGGGTTTGCAAATGCGCTTGTCTGGCCGGCAATCTGGCCTCTTGCAATCGGCGGATTGGGCAGATTTACGAAAACCGGATCAGCAATGTTGATTATGGCTATTGCCGGTGGAGCATTATTACCCTTATTATATGGAAAGATTGCTGTCGCTTTTTCTACCCAGTCGGCATATTGGATCTGTGTGCCCTCATACATAATAATAATGTATTATGCTTTTATAGGTCATAAGTCCGGAAAATAAAATGAATTACAACCTGCGGGAAATATTTGACAACTTTATTACGGAAGGGACTTTCTATTCCGGACAACTCATTGGCAACGGACATATACACGATACATACAAAATCGAAACCAGTGAGAAAGACAAGGACGACTATATACTTCAGCGGCTTAATAATAAGGTTTTCAAAAACATACCGGAACTTCAAAATAATATTGAAAGAGTAACAGGCCATATCAGAAATAAACTCCTTGCTTTACCTGATTCTGATATTAAAAGGGAGTGCCTCATTCTGATACGTTCTCTCGAGGGTAAAAACTGGATAATGGATAAAGAAGGCAACTTCTGGAGAATGTATATCTACATAACCAACCACCGAACATACAATTTAGTAGATACTCCGGATAAAGCATACGAAGGAGGAAAAGCTATTGGCCGTTTTCAGGCGATGCTATCTGATATTCCGGGGCCACCTCTTTTTGAGACTATTCCATGGTTTCATAATGTTGAAAAACGGCTTGAAACTTTAAAAAGCAAAATTAATGAAAACCCTGTCGGACGTGTAACTGAAGCAGGTATGGAGATTAGTCAAATCTTACAAAGAGCTGAGAACATGAGTATCATCCTCAAATTAGGCAGAAACGGAGAAATTCCACTTCGAATAACTCATAACGACACAAAATTCAATAACATACTACTCGATTATAACGATAAAGCATTGTGCATTATTGATCTCGATACTGTAATGCCGGGTTATGTCCATTATGATTTTGGCGATGCAATCAGAACAGTGGCAAATACGGCTGCTGAGGATGAGATAAACCTTGAATTGATAAATATGGATATTAATCTATTTAAGTCGTATTCAGAAGGTTATCTCTCAGAAATCAGGGAGACACTGAACAAAGTTGAAAAAGATTATCTTGCATTTGCCCCATTATTAATTACATATACGATTGCAGTCAGGTTTCTTACAGATTATATTGATGGAGATAATTATTTTAAAATTCATCACGAAAATCATAATCTGCAGAGGACCAGATCGCAGCTGAAGCTGTTAACAAGCATGGAGCAACAATATGATGAGATGAGGAGGATTATCAGTAAGCTGTGTTAGGTGCAAAATGCAGGGTGCAAGGTGCAAGGTGCAGGAAACGCGAAACAATAAACGCGAAACAATAAACTCGAAACACAAAACAAACAACATATTCATTTATGGAATGGACAAAAGATGAAATCAGCTTTCTGAAGACGATGAACGACCCTGATAAAATACAGGGTTTTCTCGATTCAGTAGATTATAATCCAAATTATGAATGCAGATCCCCAAGATGGGTTATAAGAAAGAGATCGGCTCACTGTTTTGAGGGCGCCCTTTTTGCAGCAGCAGCTTTAAATTTTATCGGATACCAACCTTTGATCATTGATATGAAATCATTTAACGACGACGATCATGTTATAGCAGTTTTTAAGGAAGATGGTCACTGGGGGGCAGTCGCTAAATCGAATTTTACATCATTAAGATTCAGGGAGCCGGTGTACCGCTCACTCAGGGAACTCGTTATGTCATATTTTGATTTTTATTTCAATATAGCAGGGGACAAGTCTTTGCGGTCCTATTCTCTTCCTCTCGATCTTACTATTTATAATTCACGTCATTGGTCTACAACGGACGAAGACCTTGAATATATCGGGGACAAGCTTGAGCAGATACGACATTATCCTGTTGTAAATGAGACAATGATTAAAAGACTTAAGAAAGCCAGTGAGACTATGCTTAAGGCAGGGATGCTTGGATCGAATGCTGAGGGTCTGTTTAAGCCGGCGTAGGAAGTAGAAAGTAGAAAGTAGGAAAGGGTGGAATAAATTTATACGGTCGAATTTATTCAATATCTAATAAACTGTATATCATTATAGTACAATTACTCTACTGGATCCGGTCGAATGTTTTTTGAAATCACTCCGATATTAACTACTTTTGACACCGTAAAATAATCAGGTATGGATCTATCAGGAAAACCTTATAAAGCCTTTAGAGAACGACAAGAGGCAATCAAAAAGCAATATAGCCAGAAACAGGCAGAGAAACAACACTCAAAAGGCAAATTTACAGCCCACGAACGTATAAGTCTCCTTTTCGACAACGGAACGTTTGAGGAGATTGATTCTTTTGTTACCCCTGCTGATCAGCCGGTAGAATTCGGTAAGGTTGAGAGATCTTATGGCGACGGTGTAATTGTTGGACATGGAAAGGTAAATGGCCGTCTGATTTTTGCGTACGCCCAGGATTTTACTATTATGGGAGGATCACTGGGAATAGTTCATGCAAAAAAAATCGCGAAGATACAGGAAATGGCCCTAAAGATGGGTTCGCCCATAATTGCACTCATCGATTCAGGCGGTGCAAGAATTCAGGAAGGCGTGGCGAGTTTAAGCGGTTATGCCAGAATATTTTACAATATCATTCACTCTTCCGGAATAATTCCCCAGATATCAATAATTATGGGGCCTGCTGCCGGAGGAGCTGTGTACGCTCCCGCTCTTACCGATTTTGTCTTTATGGTAAACCATACCAGCTATATGTTTGTCACCGGACCAAGTGTTGTAAAGGAGGTGCTTAACGAAGATATAACTTCCGACGGACTTGGCGGCGCTGAAGTACATGCACGTAAAAGCGGAGTGGCTCAGATGATTTATGATGACGAGGAAAATACTATCCTGGCGCTTAAGAAATTCCTTTCTTATCTCCCGTCAAATAATGTTGAAAATCCACCTGTTGTTCCTGATGATGGTTTAATAAGTGATGTTAACGAAAAACTCAGAGATATCGTTCCTGATGACCCAAATAAGGCTTATGATGTGAAAGATGTTATAAACCAGATAGTTGATAGAAATAGTTTTTTTGAAACTGCCGAACTTTTTGGTGCGAGTCTTGTTACAGGATTTGGAAGGTTAAGAGGTAAAACTATCGGGGTGGTTGCAAACCAGCCAAAAGTTCTCGCGGGAGTTCTTGATATCGATTCGTCAACAAAAGGTGCCAGATTTATCAGGTTTTGCGATGCATTTAATATTCCAATCCTCACACTTGAAGATGTACCCGGTTTTTTACCCGGTGCGGACCAGGAGCATGCAGGTATAATAAGACATGGAGCAAAATTATTATTTGCTTACAGTGAAGCAACAGTTCCTAAAATTACTGTAATACTTCGCAAAGCTTATGGTGGCGCTTTTATAGTTATGAACAGCAAAAATCTGGGGGGAGATTTCAGCTTTGCGTGGCCATCGGCAGAAATTGCTGTTATGGGTCCTGATGGAGCTGTTGCAATCCTTTACCGCAGAGAACTCGCAGCATCTGAAAATCCTGTTGAACTTAAAAAGGAACTGGTGAAAAAATACCGCGATAAAATTGCTAACCCGTTTATAGCTGACGAACTTGGATATATAGATGAAGTTATTGACCCGGCTGTAACAAGAAAAAAAATATTGTCCGCCCTTAATGCATTAAGTAACAAGTGGGTGAAAGTACCGGCCAGGAAACATGGGAATATGCCTTTGTAACTTTGTTGCTGGGTACTGGTTGCTGGTTGCTGGTTGCCAGATGCAAAACCGGGTTCCCCTCCTTGGAGAGCCTGCCCAGAGAGAAGCGAAGGGGGGCAGGGGTGGGTTCTGAAGAAGTATGTAGTATGTAGTATATAGTAAAGAAGGATAGAAGTAGGGAAACGAGAAACGAGAAACAAGAAACGAGAAACAAGAAACGAGAAACAAGAAACGAGAAACAAGAAACAAGAAACGAGCAACAAGCAACTAGCAACTAGCATCAAGTAAAAATTCAATAAACCAGATGAAAATAAAGCGGATTTTAATAGCAAACAGAGGCGAGATAGCGATCAGGATTATGAAGACCGCTCATTTGATGGCCATAGAGACGGTTGTGATTAAAACTGCTGTTGAGCCAAATGCCATGTATCTTTCATCGGCAGATGCAATATATGATAATACTGAGGATGTTTCGGAAATTCCCGTATTTCTCGATATAGAGAAACTGATAGGGATAGCTATAAAGACAGAAGCTAACGCCATTCATCCTGGATACGGCTTTCTTGCTGAGAACGCCTATTTTGCACAAAAGTGTATTGACAACAAAATAATTTTTATTGGTCCTTCCCCGGATGCTATTTACAAAATGGGAAATAAGACCATTGCACGAAAAATAGCTTTAGCCGGCGGAATCCCAATGGCTATGGGGAGTGAAGGTAATATTGCAAATGAAGAAGAAGCTATTGTCATCGCCGAGAAGATTGGTTATCCTGTAATTATTAAAGCCGCTTCAGGAGGAGGTGGAAGGGGAATGAGGATAGTCAGAAAAACCGAAGAAATGGGGAAGATGTTTATCATCGCCAGTAAAGAAGCTGAAAAGGCCTTTAATGATCCTTCTGTATTTGTTGAAAAATACATTGAAAACCCTAAACATATTGAATTTCAAATACTTGGAGACACTAAAGGTAATGTGATTCATCTGGGCGAACGAGAATGCTCCATCCAGAGGAAACACCAGAAACTTCTTGAGGAAGCTCCTTCCTGTGCTCTGAGTGAATCCCTTAGGAAAGAGATGGGTACAATGGCTGTTCAGATTGCCAAAGCAGTTGATTACCATTCAGCCGGGACGGTGGAATTTCTGCTCGATTCCGATAAGAATTTCTACTTTATGGAAATGAATACCCGTATTCAGGTAGAGCATCCTGTAACTGAAATGATAACAGGTGTGGATCTGATTGAACAACAGATTCGGATCGCAAATGGAGAAGAGCTTAAATACAAACAGAGTGATATAAAACTTAATGGGTGGGCAATAGAATGCAGAATAAATGCAGAAGATGTTCAGGCCGGATTTGCCCCTGATCCGGGAAAAATTGAAAGTATTTGCATGCCAACCGCTCCCTACATAAGGGTAGATACCGGTGTTCAGACAGGTTCATCAATTGTTGCAAGCTATGATTCTATGATAGCAAAACTGATTGTAAAAGGGAAAGATCGTAAGGATGCAATCAAAAACTGCAAAATGGCTCTCGATAAAGTATGGATAAAAGGAACAAAAACAACTCTCCCATTCTTCAGACTTCTTATGCGTCATCAGAAATTTCAGGATGGAAGTTTCACAACAGCTTTTATTGAGAAGGATCTGGATAAGTACTATTTCAATAGTGACTATGAAGAGATGCTCGCAGCATGGCTTGCCACGAAACTTTTTGTGGAGGAAAACCTGAATGACGACAGCATCAACGTCGATTTTAAACATGGAAAAGAAATGAGTCCATGGTTGCTTAATAAGAGAATAAATCAATTTTAAATCAAGCAATTAGCAATGACAAAAGATAAACTTCAGATAAAAAAGCTATATGCGCTTTCATCAGAAAACAAAAAATTTAGTTTTTCCCTTCCATTGAAACATAAAATCAGGATCGGAAAAAGGGATTATGAAGTAAAGCTGAAAGCAGATGAAAAACTGGGTACATACATTCTATGGAAAAACAGGAAATATCCTGTTGAGATTATCCGCTCCCGGCAAAATAAGTACGAGATCCTGTTTAACGATATCAGCTACACATTCTCTGTAGAAACCCCATTCTCCCTACAACGGAAAAAGGTACTTGATTCCGGCAGAGGTAAAATTGAACAGGAATTCATTAAAGCGCCTATGCCTGGGAAAATTATCGATGTTCTTGTTAGGGAAGGCGCTACAGTACTCAGAGGTGAACCATTGATAATTCTCGAAGCAATGAAAATGCAGAATGAGATTTTGTCGCCGGTAAACGGAATAGTCGTAAAAGTGGCTGCACGGGCCAATACAAACGTAATGAAAGACGACCTCCTTATTGAGATAAAAGTGGCCTGAAAACTAGCTTTTTACAGGAATATGTTTTAGCGTACCAACCAGGAAATTCCAGAATTTTCCTACCGACGCAATGTTCACTTTTTCGTCAGGGGAATGAGGGAACCTGATAGTTGGGCCAAATGAGATCATGTCAAGATTTGGATATACACCACCGATAAGTCCGCACTCAAGTCCTGCATGAATAGCTTTTATTTCAGGAACTTTACCAAACATCTCTTTGTAAACATCTCCCATTGTTTTCAGGATCGGAGATTGCATATTTGGTTTCCAGCCTGGATAACCTCCCTGAAGTTTAACTTCAGCATTGATCAACTGGAAAGCAGCTGCAATTTTCCACGCTGTAGCCTCTTTTGCAGAGTCAACTGAACTCCTGCAAAGGTTATGTGCTTCAAACACGCCTTCCTTACATTTTACTATAGCAAGATTGTTTGATGTTTCCACCAGGCCTTTCATAGCCTGACTCATTCTCACAACCCCATTCGGACAAACAAAAATTGCTCTGATAATTCTGTACTGATCGCCCTGATTCATTACTTTTTCGGGAACTGAAACCTTTTCACAGGTAAAAGATAAGGTAGGTTCTGTATCTGAGAATTCGGCTTTATACATTGTATCATAACCCTTTACAAACTTCTCGAATTCAGCTGTCTTAATTTCGGGTACTAATAATATTGAATAAGATTCGCGGGGAATTGCGTTCCGAAGGTCCCCTCCTGCTGCTTCGGCCAGTCTGATTCCAAAATCAGATTCTGCCTGCATAAGGAATCTGAACATAATTTTGTTGGAATTAGCTCGGCCCATAGCTATATCTACACCTGAATGGCCACCTTTAAGTCCTTTGGCCAGAATCTTATAGGCAATCATACCCTTTGGCGATTTTTCTTCGGCATAATCCTTTTTAACGCTTACGTCTATTCCTCCGGCACAACCTACATAAAGCTCACCTTCATCTTCCGAATCGAGATTCATGAGTATTTCACCATGAAGTAACCCTTTCTTAAGACCAAATACCCCCGTCATTCCTGTCTCTTCATCAATTGTAAAAAGCGCCTCTATTGGTCCGTGTTCAATATCTTTCGACGAAAGTACTGCCATTGTCGCGGCTACTCCAATACCATTGTCAGATCCAAGAGTTGTACCATTTGCTTTCACCCATTCACCATCTATTATAGTCTCAATGGGATCCTTTTCAAAATCATGTTTTTTATCACTGTTCTTCTGAGGCACCATATCGAGATGAGTCTGAAAAATAATCCCTTTTCTGTTTTCCATCCCTTTTGTAGCAGGTTTCCGGATAATAACATTTCCAATTCCATCAACGATGGTTTCAAGATTATTCTTTTTCCCAAACTCCTTCATAAACTCGATTATCCTTTGCTCCTTTTTTGAAGGACGTGGGATCTGTGTTATTTCATGGAAGTAGTTCCATAGCTGCTTTGGCTCCAAATTACGTATGTCGCTCATAATAAAATAGTTTTTAAATATTTAAAATAACTCAATAAAATTAGTACAAATTGACAACATAAACAATGATATTTTTAACCCGACAATCAGATAAACTCATTAATTAAAATATTCAATGATCATTGTTAAAAAAATAACAATAACTTAATGTTTCAATCTTTTTGATTTACAATTCAAAATTGTTACTTTGCTTAACCTGACTTTTTTAAAAAGTCAATGTAAACAGCATGTAAATGAACTACTTATCATTTCAACATATTATATTTATCGTTTGTTTTAAAATTTAGTGTTAAAAATTTAACAAGATGCCATTTTTATATATCGTAGTTGCACTAGTTCTGATCTTTGACTTTATCAATGGTTTTCATGATTCAGCCAATTCAATCGCAACCGTTGTTTCGACAAAAGTTCTTTCTCCCATAGCTGCTGTTTCAATGGCAGCATTCTTCAATTTTATTGCCTTTCTTGTTTTTACCCCAAAAGTTGCTTTGACAATAGGAAAAGGAGTAATAAACCCTGACGTGATAACTCTTACAGTAATTGCTTCTGCTCTTGTGGCAGCCATTATCTGGAATCTTCTAACATGGTGGTTTGGACTTCCATCAAGCTCATCTCATACACTTGTCGGAGGACTTGTGGGAGCTGCCGTCGTAAGTACAGGATGGAGTTCAGTAATAATGTCAGGGGTAATTAAAATTGTTATATTCATTGTAATAGCGCCTCTACTTGGCATGCTAATGTCGTTCGCAATATCAGCAATTGTTATTTACATAGCCCGGAAACATTCTCCTTCCGGTATAGACAAATATTTCAGAAGGCTCCAGCTCTTGTCTGCAGCAGCTTTTAGTCTCGGCCATGGGGGAAATGATGCTCAGAAATCCATGGGAATAATTTGGGTTGCTCTGATTGCCAGTGGTTTAGCGACAAAAAATGACCCGATTGCTTTATGGATAGTGCTCTCCTGCCAGGCGGCAATCGCACTTGGTACATTAACAGGTGGATGGAGAATAGTTAAAACGATGGGACAGAAAATTACAAAGCTCAAACCTTTCGAAGGTTTCTGTGCTGAATCTGCCGGTGCAATTACACTGTTTGGAGCTACTCATTTTGGAATTCCTGTAAGTACAACTCATGTAATAACAGGAGCAATAATCGGTGCCGGAGCCAGAAAAGGAGTGTCAGCCGTAAAGTGGGGTGTAACAACAAATATTTTTTGGGCATGGTTACTTACCATTCCTATATCTGCTATTGTGGGTTCATTAATATATCTTATGCTCTCATGGATACTTGCCTGAGATTAAAATAGTTTCAATAATTTAAAATTAGTAATTATGAATATTGATAGTTTTCTTAAGTTTTTTGTACCGAAAGATCATTCCTTCTTTCCTCTATTTGAGAGTGATGCTCAAAATCTTTTAAAAGCAGCAGAGCTACTAAGAGAACTTTTGGCCAGCACAGATCCTTCTGAACACGAAAAGTATTATAAATTAATAAGAGACGTCGAACATATAGGAGATGAGATAACAATTAAGACCTACGAGCAACTTAACAAATCATTTATTACCCCCTTCGACAGGGAAGATATTCATGAACTTACAGCAAATATTGATGATGTGGTAGATTCAATTAATGGAATAGCCCGGAGAATCTGTCTGTACAAACCCAAAAAAATGATGCCTATTTATAAGGAGATGGCTGATTTCATTTTTGAAGGTGCAAAAGAGATTGAAGCAGCAATCCATTGTCTCAAAGATCCTGTATCAAATAAAGAAAAAATAACACGTGCCTGCGCAAGAGTAACTGCAATTGAACACGAAGCTGATGAGATTTATTTTGTTGGAGTATCTGAACTTTTTGAGAAAGAAGAAGATCCGAAAGAATTGATTAAAAACAATAAGATTCTTGAGATCCTCGAGAGATGTGTCGATGAGGAGGAGGATGTTACTGATACCCTTAAAGCGATACTGATTAAGATGGCCTAAAACTCAATTCTGACTTATCAAAGGTTATCCGGAAGTTTTAACATAATTTAACATATATAGTTTACTGGTATAAAATTGCAAATTCCAAAACAGGTAAAATATTGATATTAAATCGGCTACACTTGCAAGATCGGTCTGAGTCTTCATATCTATGTATCTCATAAAGCTATTCTTTACCTTGCGGATCAGTGAAGTTGCTCCAAAATAATCTTTGATTTTACATAATATCATTAAAATTCAATATCTTTAATTTTAATCTGTCTTCGATATTCAGATTAAAGATCAAGTGCCTGACGATATTTTAACTTTTTGCAAATACCTTAATTAATACTATTCAACCCTTTAAATCCTAAGTTATGAATCCATCCAGTTTTGTTTAGAATTTTGAATTAAAAAAGAGAATCTATCTAATGTTTCCCAAAAAACATTCTTTTATAATTTCCTAACCCTTTTAAACTAACTTCTATGAAACAACTTAACCAAATTAGAGAATTATTCTATCGTTCGTTGAGAAAAACCTTCTTTGTCGTGCGAATTGCTCTTATTCTTATGCTTCTGGGAATTGTTCAAACAAGTACCAATGGGGCTTATTCAAATGATTTTCTGACATCTGAAGTGCAGACAGAATCTCAGCAGCAGTCTGTTGTCTCTGGTACAGTGAAAGACAGCCAGGGAGCTCCATTATCAGGTGTTACTGTTACAATTAAGGGAACCGCAACGGGGACTATAACCGATATTAGTGGCAAATTTTCGTTGCCAGGTATTCCTCAGAATGCTTCAGTGGTTTTTTCTTTTATTGGACTGGCTACTCAGGAAATAGTTTTTACCGGACAGCCCGTTATAAATATGGTAATGTCGGAAGAAGCAATTGGACTTGAGGAGGTCGTTGTTGTTGGTTATGGAACACAAAGCAAAGCGATGGTCTCAACATCAATTTCCTCAATTAATTCTGAAAAGCTTATGAGTATTCCGGTTACTGACCCGGCGCAAGCTATGGTTGGTCAGATTGCCGGAGTAAGGTTTCAACAGGCGAGTGGAGAGCCGGGAAGCGCCCCCTATATCAGGATCAGAGGTAATGGTTCTTTAACAAGCAGTAATAGTCCGCTTTTTGTTATTGATGGGTATCCAACCGATGATGCAAGTTTATTCAACGCAATTCTTCCTAGTAATATTGAAAGTATAGATGTACTAAAAGACGCTGCATCTTCTGCTATTTACGGATCACGTGCAGGAAACGGAGTTATCGTTGTCACAACAAAGAGTGGCAAATTAGGAAAAACAAAATTTACTGTTGATGCCACATCAGGTGTTCAACAGGTTATAAACAGATATGAAATGGCCGGACCTGACTTATTTGTAGAGGTGGCAAAAGAAGCCAGATTAAACCAGGCAATGCCAATTCCTGATTTTCTTAATCAACCGGAACGGTGGGTAACAACTGATTGGCAGGATGTAATTTTCCGTACCGCCCCATATCAGAATGTTCAAATCGGCGCTTCAGGTGGAAGTGAGAAAATGAATTTTAACCTTTCCTTTGGGTACCTTGATAATCAGGGTATCATAATTAACAGCTTCGAAAAGAGGTATTCTATGAGAGCTTCGTTAAATGCAATGCTGACACAAAAACTGAAAGTCGGAATTAATGTTGCGCCTACCTTTTCCACAAACCGCGGACAAAGTACATCAGGTGGTAACACAGCAACAGATGTCAGTGGAATTCTTGCAGATGCTGTAAGTAATATCCCTATTTTACCTGTCTGGAAAGATAATGGAGATTATTACGTTATTGTACAGGATGCTGAAATGAAAACTGTTTTCAATGATCAGCTTTCTAACCCTCTTAATAAACTTGATGCTAACCTGGATTATACTTATTCATTTAGGCAGACAGCAAGCGCCTTTATTTCTTTTGAACCAATAAAAGGATTAGAGTTAAAATCCACCCTGAATACAGGAATATCAAACTCCAGAGGCGAAATGTACAGGGAAGCTTTTTTGGCCAGAGGTAATGGAAATACCGGTAATATTTCTACTCCTAACCTTGCTCAGATTACAGCCAGCAGATCAAATAGAACTAATTTAAACTTGTATTGGTCCAACACAGCGACATATGATTTTAAAATCAGCGAAAAACATTTGTTCACCGCTCTTATTGGTTATGATGCTTCCAGTCAACAAAACTATTCGGTGAGTGTTAGTCCCAGAACAGATGTAGATAATCCTGTAGCATTCATTAATACGAGTATTAAAAATGTTTCAGGGGCAATACTAAGCACTGGTACGACTTCAAAAGACACATACGTTTTAGATGCTTTTTTTGGCAGAATTAACTATTCTTACGAAAGGAAATACCTCCTCTCCGGTTCAATAAGGCGAGACAGATCAAGTAAATTTGGTCCTGAAAACAGGGCCGGATATTTCCCATCTGTTTCTGTAGCCTGGAATATGAAAGAAGAATCATTTATGGACGTGGTCAAAATTATTTCATCTGCGAAAATAAGATTCACTTATGGGGAAACAGGAAATGACAGAGTTTCAGGATCATATCCATGGCTTTCAACATTATCTAAAGGCTATTATAATTTTGGAACTGTTGATGCAAGGGTATTAACATATGCTCCGGGGGGATTCTCAAATGCAAATCTGGGATGGGAAAAAAACAAACAGTTTGATGCTGGTTTGGATATCGGTCTATTTGAGAACCGCCTAAATCTGAATGTAGATGTATACGAACGAAACAGTAATACTATTATTTCCGCTTCCATTCCAAGAATAAACGGGAAGGCAGCTTCTTCAAATCAAAATATCGGAAATGTAAGAAACAGAGGTCTTGAAATTACATTTGGCTCAAAAAATCTAGTTGGGATTTTAAAATGGCAAACCGATTTCAATATCTCATTTAACAGAAATAAAATCACTGCACTTAATGGTGATGCAACAATATTTGGATCAGCAGGCGGTCAAACCCGTAACTATCTTGGCAGGCCAATGGCTGATATTTATGCCTATAGGGTTGTGGGAACTTTTAATACCGCTCAGGATTTAATAGACTATGCAAAATTTGGTACTCAGGGGATAGGTGATCTTCGTTACGATGACGTTTCCGGGCCGGCCGGTATTCCTGACGGCAAAATCGACGCTAACGACATGACATATATTGGGAATGCGCAGCCAAGCTTTGTGTTCGGTTTAACAAACAGCCTTCAGTATAAAAATTTTGATTTGAATATTTTACTTGATGGATCTTATGGTGGTTATATTATAAATCAGTTTGAACGTGCAATTTCCCTAAACAGGCAGCTTGAAAATGTAATAGCCAGCGTTGCCGAAAACCGATGGAAATCAGCAGATGAACCTGGTGATGGAAAAACACCAAGAGCAGGATCCCTTTTCCTGAGTACAAATATTACCACAAACACCCGGTACATCTATGAAACAAGTTTTTTACGTGTTCG
>Ga0209747_1000110_pt1 | contig 39291 bp, 33 predicted proteins | sample BarGraNGADG00311_FD_184498 | JGI IMG/M metagenome (GOLD analysis project Ga0209747, IMG submission 184498) | Arctic peat soil microbial communities from Barrow, Alaska - Barrow Graham LP Ref core NGADG0011-311 (SPAdes) (version 2) | ecosystem: Environmental > Terrestrial > Soil > Wetlands > Peat...
GTGTACTTCACGTTCGCGATGATGGCGCAACGGATCGCCAACCCCTGGCTCCGGTGGCTGGTCACGATCGTGTGCCTGGCCATGCCGTTCGCGATGGGCTTCTCGCGCCTCTATCGCGGCATGCACAGCTTCACCGACGTGCTGTTCGGCTTCCTAAACGGCGTGGCGTGCGCTTGGCTGGCGTGGCGCTACCTGCGCCGGGACGTCGAGGCAAGCTTCACCGACGTGCTGTTCGGCTTCCTGAACGGCGTGGCGTGCGCTTGGCTGGCGTGGCGCTACCTGCGCCGGGACGTCGAGGCGGGCGCAAGACGGCTCACCGCGAACTGAGTCAGACCCGCGCGTAGCGGGCCCGGCCGAATGAGTACACCCCGTACGCCGCCAGCCCCAGGGCGATCAGGGTGAGGAGGACCTGGCCCATGGGAACCTCGCGCAACGATCGCAGTGCGCCGTCGAGGCCCTCGGCCTTCTCGGGGTCCGTGGTGGCGGCGGCCGCCACGAACAGCCCGCCGACGACTCCCAGCGCGATGCCCTTCGCCACGTAGCCAACCCGGGCGGCCCGGACCAGCCACGTGCCGGGGTGCTCCCGCAGGTCCCGGAGGAATGTCTTCCTCCAGCTCTTGACCACGTGGTACCCGCCCATGCCGACGACGCCGAGGCCCACGACCGCGACAAGGGCGCGACCGTAGGACTCGGCCATGATCGAGGCGGTCATCCCGCTCGTGTCATCCGACCCGGTGCTGCGGCCCTCGACCACGGTCACGGCGGTCCAGGCGAGGAACGCGTAGAGGCCGAACTTGCCGGCCGCCTTGAGCCGGTCCCCGATCTTGCGGCGCGCGATTGCCTCCGTCAACTGCCACAGTGCCAGCAGCGCAAAAGCGATCGCCACCACCCACAGGAGGAGCGACCCCATCCCGGTGCCGGCCAGGTTCTGCAACGCGCCCGTCTGGTCCGCTTCCTGGCTTGTCGAGCCCCACGCGACCTCGAAGGCGATCCAGCCCATCACGAGGTGGAGGAGACCACTGGCGGCGTACCCGAGACGGGCGCCCCACCGGAGGACTGGGCTGTCGCCCACGGCCTCGGCGGCATCGCGTGCGGTGGAAGTCATGCGCATACTCTCCCAGCGCTCCGCGAGGGCCGCAATCGCAGGGCACGGACGCGGGGGACGGTTGACCTGTCGACACCCGTTGACCGCGCTGCCGCACAGGCGCTATGTTCGTCGCCAGGGGGGCTGGGACCTAGGGCCCAAAGCCTGTACCCAGCATGTGGGAGCCGTCCTACCATGGGGGAGCCGTGGAAACGGATTCACGTTCACTTGACCTTGCCTTCGAATTCCCTGGTCAGCCGGCAACACCCGATCCTGCCCTCCCCTTCGTGCACCCGTTGGGCGTGTGCGAGAGCGACCGGGTGGGATCCGGCACCCGGATCTGGGCCTTCGCCCATGTGCTTCCGGGGGCCGTGGTGGGCGAGGACTGCAACATCTGCGATGGCGCGTACGTCGAATTCGGAGTCCGGATCGGAGACCGCGTCACGGTGAAGAACCAGGTGATGCTCTTCGAGGGGGTCACCATCGAGGACGACGTCTTCCTCGGTCCCGGGGTGATGTTCACCAATGACATGAACCCGCGCGCCTTCGTGAAGAAGCACGGCCCGGAGCTCGACGCCACGGTCGTGCGCCGCGGCGCAACGCTGGGCGCCGGCGTCGTCGTGGTGTGCGGGACCACGATCGGCGCCTACGCCTTCGTCGGTGCCGGCGCCGTCGTCACCCGTGACGTTCCAGCCCAAGCGTTCGTCGTCGGCAATCCGGCGCGCGCGATCGGCCACGCCTGCCGCTGTGGGCGGCGCCTCCCACCGGATCTGCGCTGCGCATGCGGGCTCGCGTGGCAGTTGGGTGACACCGGGCTGGTCCCGACGGGAGGACTCGGATGAGCGCCCAGCCCATGGGCGTCCACGCCGACCGGGCCGACGCGCGTGGCCGGATCGATGCCGTGGAGGACGCCGCTCCGGGGATTCGGGCGCTGGTGACCCGCCTCACCGAGGTCGCGGTTCGCGGCCTGGCGTCGATGGGTTACCGGGGCGGCCCCGAGGTGCCCCACACCCTGCGTGGACTGCCCTCGTCGGCCGGGCCAGTCGCCGTGCCGCAGGGCACGAGCCTCCGCTACGCCGCGATCGCCGCACTGGGGCTGGCCGCGCGCGACCTCGAGACCCAGGAGGCAGTGTTCGGCGGGCAGTCCGCGGCGGACGTCGCAAGCGAATGCCTCGCGGGCGCCGCGCGTCCGGGCACCGAACCCGGGGGAGTGGCACTCGCGCTCTGGGCCGCCGGCGAACTCCGTGGCGAGACGGACCCGTTCCTGGTGGGACGCCTCACGGACGCCGTGCTGGAGCCGGGCGTCCCGACGGTCACCTGCGCGTGGGCGCTGACCGCGGCGCTGGCCGTCCCCCACGGGGGCGACCGCCTGGCAGGGATCGCCGCCGAGCGGCTCCTCGCCGCGCAGGGGCCTGCCGGGACCTACCCCCACACCATCCCGGGCGGAACCGGACTGCGGGGGCACATCGGCTCCTTCGCCGACCAGGTCTATCCCGTCCAGGCGCTCAGTCGGCTCGCGGCCCGGACGGGTGAGGACCGGTACCTTGCCGCCGCGAACGCGACGGCGGCCCGCCTGGTCCGGCTGCAGGGACCCGCTGGACAGTGGTGGTGGCACTACGACGTCCGGACCGGCGGGGTCGTCGAAGGCTACCCGGTCTACTCGGTCCACCAGCACGCCATGGCGCCGATGGTGCTGCTCGAACTGCTCGGGGCCGGGGGTGACGACCATCGCGCCGCCGTCGCGAAGGGACTCCACTGGCTCGAGGCGCACCCCGAGTGCGTCGAGCCGCTCATCGCCGACGAGCTGGGGGTGGTGTGGCGCAAGGTGGGCCGACGCGAGCCGCCCAGGGCGAGCCGGTCCCTTGCTGCCATCAGCTCCCGCGTGCACCCGAAGCTCCGGGTGCCCGGTCTCTCGAAGCTCCTCCCACCGGGAGTCGTCGACCACGAATGCAGGCCCTACGAACTCGGCTGGCTAATGTACGCGTGGGCAGCCCCCAAGGAGGAGCAATGACCCCCTCACACGATCTCTTCGGCTTCCCGATAGCCGCGCTCTCCATGGCGGACGTGGTCGACCGGTGTGAACGCACGATCCGCAGCCGGGGCTCGCTCCAGATCGGCGTCGTGAATGCGGCGAAGATCGTCAATTCGGAGGCCAGCACCGAGTTGCGGGACGCAGTCCTGTCCTGCGACCTCATCCTCGCCGACGGCCAGTCCGTGGTGTGGGCCAGCAGGATGCTGGGCCGGCCCCTCCCGGAGCGCGTCGCCGGGATCGACCTCTTCCTCCGCCTGCTCCAACTCGCGGACGACGAGGGGCTCTCGGTCTACCTGTTGGGAGGCACCGAAGGCGTGGTGGCGGCCACGGTGCGGACCGTCGGCGAGCGCTTCCCCAATGCCCGAGTCGTCGGCAGCCGCGACGGCTACTTCTCCGACGCCGAGAGTGACGAGGTGGCGGCCGGGATCGCCGCAGCGCGCCCCGACATGCTTTTCCTCGGCATGACGTCACCCAAGAAGGAGATCTTCCTGGGTCGCCACGGCGTGACCATGAACGTCCCGGTGACGCACGGCGTGGGGGGCTCGTTCGACATCCTCGCAGGGGTGACGCGCCGGGCGCCCGAGGCCTGGCAGCGTCTCGGGATGGAGTGGGCCTATCGGCTCGTCCAAGAACCGGGGCGGCTCTGGCGCCGCTACCTGGTCACCAACACCCGGTTCGTGTGGATGGTCCTCCGCGAAGCCGTCGCAGCCCGCGGCCGATCCCCCTGTTGCCGCCACATCCACGTCCACGTGAGGTCATGATGAAGTCGAAGTCCGCACCCAAGGCGTACCCGGAAACCATCGCAATCGTGGGGCTGGGCTACATCGGCCTCCCGACCGCGGTCATGCTCGCGTCGCGCGGCACACAGGTGATCGGGGTGGACGTCAACACGGCCACCGTCGCGAGAGTCGCGCGCGGTGAGCTGCCGTTCTACGAGCCCGGCCTCGCCGCCGCGCTGAGCGGAGTGGTGGCCCAGGGCAGGCTCACGGCCACGACCGAGATGCCCGAAGCTGCGGTCTACATCATCGCGGTCCCCACGCCCATCACCGCCGACTACGCCGCCGACATGTCGTACGTCGAGGCTGTCGTCGAGGAGATCGGGCCGCGGCTCCGGCGCGGCGCGCTGGTGATCGTCGAATCCACCTCGCCTCCGGGTACCACGGAGTCGGTCAGCCGGCGCCTCGGGGAGCTGCGACCGGACCTCCGGATGCCCCACGTCGGGGAGGCAATCCCGGATGTCTTCGTGGCCCACTGCCCCGAGACGGTGCTTCCGGGCCGGATCGTGGTGGAGATGATCACCAACGACCGTGTCATCGGCGGGGTGACCCGCGAGTGCGCGGAGAAGGCGGCGGAGGTCTACCGGGTCTTCTGTGAGGGCGAGATCCACCTGATCGACGATGCCGCGAGCGCGGAGATGATCAAGCTCGTGGAGAACGCCTATCGGGACGTGAACATCGCCTTCGCAAACGAACTGTCCATGACCTGTGACGCTCTCGGACTCGACGTCTGGCGCGTGGTCGAACTGGCGAACACGCATCCACGCGTCAACATCCTGAAGCCCGGACCGGGGGTGGGCGGGCACTGCATCGCCGTCGACCCGTGGTTCATCGTCGGTGCTGCGCCGGGGCTCGCCCGGCTGATCAGGATGGCGCGGGAGGTGAACGACCGGAAGACGCACTACGTCGCGGAGGAGATCGTCCGGATCGCGAGCAGGTTCAAGGATCCGGTCATCCTCTGCCTTGGGCTCACCTACAAGGCGAACGTCGACGACCTCCGCGAGAGCCCGGCCGTCGAGGTGGTCGCGGAGCTGGCGCAGGCGCTGCCGGACAACAGGTTCCTGGCCTGCGACCCGATGATCAACGAGCTTCCCCGAGACCTGAAGCCCTACGGGAATGTCCGGTTCTGCGAGTCCGCCTCGAAGTCGATCACCGAAGCCGACGTCGTCGTCCTCCTCGTGGACCACGACGTCTACCGCGGGTACACCAACCACCGCCTCGCGGGACGTGCGTTGTACGACACCCGTGGGGTGTGGCGCTGACGGTTACGCCCCGGGGTGGGAGCGGTCCGGCCGGAACTGGTCCGGGGGTTCGCCGAGCCCGAAGAAGTGGGCGATGGCGGCGATCGAACGTTCGGCCGCCCGGCCGTCCCCGTACGGGCTGGCTACCTGCGCCATCTGCTGGTAGGCCTCCTGGTCGGTGAGCAGGCGCGTCACCTCGGTGACGATCGTCTCCTCGTCCGTCCCCACCAGGCGGGCCGACCCTGCCTCGACTCCCTCCGGGCGCTCGGTGGTCTCGCGCAATACCAGCACGGGCCTGCCGAGACTGGGAGCCTCCTCCTGCACGCCGCCGCTGTCGGTGAGCACGAGGGTGGACCGCCGCATGGCGCGGGAGAAGTCGGAGTAGTCGAGCGGCTCGGTGACGACGACGTTGGGCAGTCCCGCGAGCGGCGGCAGCAGCGCTGCACGCACGAGCGGGTTGCGGTGGGCGGGAAGCAGTATGTCGAGGTCGGGGAACCGGCGGGCGATCCGCGCGACCGCCTGTGCCGTGTGCCGAAGCGGCTCACCCCACGACTCACGCCGGTGGCTGGTGACCAGCATCATGGGGCGCTCGGGGTCACGCAGCAGTCGTGCGAGCGCGGGATCCGTGATCGGCGCGTCCGTCTCGACGATGCGGAGGAGCGCGTCGATCACCGTGTTGCCCGTCACCGTGATGGCGGCCGGGTGGACGCCGTCGCGCAGTAGCGCCTCTCGCGCCCGCGCCGTGGGGGCAAGGTGGACGTCCGCCAGTTGCGTGGTGAGCCGCCGGTTCATCTCCTCGGGAAACGGGTTGTAGCGATCATCGGTCCGCAGGCCGGCCTCGAGGTGGACGACCGGGACCTGCTGGTAGAACGCCGCGAGCGCGGCGGCGAAGCACGTCGTCGTGTCCCCCTGGACGAGGACGGCCGCGGGCTTTTCGGCGGCGATGATCGGCTCCAGCCCGAGGAGCGACTTGACCGTGATCCCCGAGAGGGTCTGGCCGGGGGTGATGATGTCCAGGTCATGGTCCGGCGTGATTCCGAAGGCGGTGTTGACCTGGTCGAGCATCTCGCGGTGTTGGCCCGTGACCGCCACGATCGGCGTGAGGTCCGGGTGCTCGCGCATCGCCAGGACCACGGGCGCGATCTTGATGGCCTCCGGTCGCGTGCCATAGATGATCAGGATGCGCTGCGTCACTTTTCCACCCCGCTGGAGATCTCCCTGTACAGCTCCGTCGCTCGATCCACTTTCCCCTCCCAGAGTCCGACCTCCTCGAGGCGACGGCGTGCTGCCTGCCCCATTCGATCCCGCCTCGCGGGGTCGCCCGCGAGTTCACGGATGGCACGGGCGAGGTCACCAGCCAGTTGCTCCGGATCCATGGCGGGCAGCGAGATCGCGCACTCGCCGTCCACGGCGGCGGACGGCCCCCCGCGGTCGCACACGATCAGGGGCAGGGAATGTCCCATGGCTTCGAAGACCACGTTTCCGCCGGGCTCGCGGTAACTGGGGAACACGAAGATGTCGGCGCCCCGATAGAACTCGTCAACCTGATCGCGGGCCTGCCGCCCGTGGAAGGTGACCCGGTCCGTCACACCGAGGATTGCCGCGAGCCTCCGGCACTCCTGAAGGTCGAAGCCGTCACCGACCACGTCGGCCCGCACGGGCAGATCTCCGAGGCGCGCGACGGCTGCCACCAGGTCGCGTGCCCCCTTGGTTCTGATGACCCTCCCCACGAACAGCAGGCGGAGCGGCTTGTCGTTCGTCGGAATGGCCGCCGGCTGTCGTTCGCCGGCCGCCGGCATGCTCGTGAGGCCGGTCTCGCTCAAGACCTCGAACCTCCTCACGCGCAATCCCGTCAGGGCCTCCCGCACATAGTCCGCGATGCCAAGGACGCATGACGCGTCCTCGTAGGTGGTGCGCAGCGGTCGATCGTGACGCAGGCGCCAGCGGTCAAGCTTCCTGAGCCGCAGGTACCAAGGACCGGTCTCCTGGTCCACGAAACCCCGAGGCGATTCAAGACTCCCGCCAACCGGACCGATGAGATAGGGGATTGTCGATCCGGCGAGCGGGCTCGGATACCGCATCGCGACGGGAACGACCTGGTGTCCGACGTCGAAGTGCTCGCCCCGCCTGGTTGCGTCCCGAATCCAGCGGCGAGCGCGTATCAGGAAGGCGAAGTAGCCGGGCTTCAGCAAGCTGTTGAAGCGCTCCAGCCTCCCGAACAGCGGCGGCTCAAGCCACTCGACGACGCGTGCCCCCGGCACTTGGTCCGCAATCGGGGGAGCGCCGCGTTTGCGGTAGGTCAGGACCGTCACCTCGAACCTCTCGGCGAGGTGGACAGCCCATTGGTAAGCGACCCAGGCCTCGCCGATGTCATGCCCGTTGATCGTCGGAGCCACCAGCAGGACCTTCATCATGGGCATCACGGTACCGGCTTCGTCGGGCTCGTGCCGTACGCTCTTGTCCCATGACGGGGCTCGTCGTGATCGTGGTCACCTACAACAGTGCCGACGCCGTCGAGTCCCTCCTTGCTTCCCTGCCGTCCGGGCTCGACGGCGTCCCTGCGCAGGTCGTCGTCGTCGACAACGGCTCGTCGGACACCACCACGGAGGTCGTGGCCCGTCATCCCGACGTGGTGCTCGTGCGGGAAACGAATCGGGGCTATGCGGCGGGGATCAACCGCGGTCTCGCCGAGGCGCCGAATGCCACGCACTTCCTTGTGCTCAATCCCGATCTGGTCATCCTCCCCGGCGCGATCGCACCCCTCATGGACGCGCTGGCGATGCCGGGGGTCGGTATAGCCGCTCCCCGCGTCATCGGCCCGGACGGCACACTGCAGCACTCCCTCCGCCGCGAGCCGACGCTCGCCCGCGCCCTCGGACTGGGCGCCACCGGCAAGCGGCTGTTCTCCGAGTACGTCCTCGATGAGGCGGCCTACCGATCCCCCCATGATGTCGACTGGGCCCTTGGCGCAGCCCTGATGCTCTCAGCCGAATGTCTCGAAGCGGTGGGGGGATGGGATGAGTCCTACTTCCTGTACTCCGAGGAGACCGACTTCTGCCTGCGCGCCCGAGACCTCGGGTGGCGTACCCGCTACGTGCCGTCGTCGACTGTGATGCACGCCGCGGGTGGTTCGGGGCGGACCGACGCGACGCACTCCATGCAGATCGTCAACAGGGTGCGGCTCTTCGCCCGGCTCCACTCCGCACCTTCCGCGTGGGCATACTGGGGTCTCACCATCCTCTCCGAGTTGAGTTGGATCCTTCGGGGGCATCCTCAGTCGCGCGCGGCCTTCCGGGCACTCGTGTCCCCTCGTTCGCGGCCTCTCGAGCTTGGTTGTGGGGGCGCCCTGCTGCCGCGCTGATCGGGGCGTGATCTACACCTGTTGAGCGTTGGCGCTGTGTGACGTTCGTCCCGTCGGGGCCGCGCGAACCATTGAAAACTGGCGTCTCGTGTGTTAGGGAGACCCGGAACACGTTGTGCATCCTGCAGACCTGGCGCATGGTGGATGAACGAGACAAGGCAGTCTCGGGCCCCGGAAGGTCTGCTCCACCTCTCCACCTTGGTGACCGTCGCATGACGGGTGGCGTGTGCCCTCGAGGTCTCATACTCCGCAGGGGGAAAGTTATGTACACATACGATCGTGCGCGCCTTCGAGCCGGGTGGGAACGACAGATCTGGATCGCCGTGGTCCTCGCCGCGGTGCTCATCCTGTCGCTGGTGGCGCCGCTGCGCTCCGCCTTGGCCGCCACCACGCAGGTCACCATCTGGGGTGATGCGGCGCCGACCGGCGCAATCGTCGACTCCGACCGTGACGCTGTGGAACTGGGTACCGTCTTCACGCCCACCGTCTCGGGGCAGGCGACAGGAGTGCGTTTCTGGAAGACCGCCGAGAACACCGGTACCCACGTCGGCAACCTCTGGTCGAGCAACGGCACTCGCCTCGCAACAGTGAACTTCACCAACGAGTCCGCCAACGGATGGCAGGTGGCCCAGTTTGCGCAACCCGTCACTCTGACCGCCGGGACACGGTACGTCGTGTCCTACTTTGCTCCCAACGGGCGCTACTCCGTCACCGCACCGTTCACCGGCTCTTCCACGTCGGCGAGCCTCACCGTTCCTGTGGGCGCTTCCGGCGTGTACCGCTACGGCACCACCAGCGGCTACCCCACGCAGACCTACGCCTCGGGCCAGTACTGGGTGGACCTCGCGTTCGTCCCCAGCGCCGCGCCAACACCAACACCGACGCCGACCCCGACACCCACACCCACACCCACACCCACGACACCACCCGCCTCGACGTCGTCGTCCACGATCTGGGGGTCATCAACCCCGACTGGAGCGTTCGTCTCGTCCGACACCGGAAGTGTGGAACTGGGAACGGTCTTCACGCCGACCGTCTCCGGTTCAGCAACCGGGGTCAGGTTCTGGAAGACCGCGGAGAACACCGGCACCCACGTCGGCAACCTCTGGTCGAACACCGGCCAGCGCTTGGCCACCGTCACGTTCACAAACGAAACGAGTAGCGGCTGGCAGACAGCGACGTTCGCGAGTCCCGTCTCGCTGAGCGCCGGGAGCCGCTACGTGGTGTCCTACCTCGCACCCAGGGGTCGGTACTCGGTGACCCAGTCCTTTGTGGGCAGTTCAGCCTCGTCATCATTCACGGTCCCGGTCGGCGCCAGCGGCGTGTACCGCTACGGCACCACGAGTGGCTTCCCGACGCAGTCCTATCGGTCGAGCCAGTACTGGGTCGACCTGACGTTCGTGACCAGCGGGACAACCGTGACGCCGACGCCCACGCCGACACCCACCCCCACACCCACGCCCACGCCCACGCCGACACCCACCCCCACACCCACACCCACACCCACGCCCACGCCCACCGGCACGAACTGCATTTCGGTGCCGAGTGCGTGTGGGTATCCGGATGCGACAAACACCGGCGTAACCAATGCTTCCGTGCTGAAGCGCGTTCCGGAGGACATCACCTCAGGGAACGGGTGGGCCTGGGATTCGCGTGGGTGGATCTACACGACCAAGGACGGCGCAGTCGTCGAGAACGTCGTCGTGCGTGGCGGCATCGACGTCAGCCACCGGGACGTCACCGTGCGGAACAACCGCATCCTCCTCGGTGGCCAGGCAAACGGCGTCGGCCTCCGCCACAGCGTCAACGCCACGGTTGCGGACAACGAGATCGGGATCCTCGGCGGAACGCCGCGGTTGCTGGTCGGCGTCAAGGACGTCTACGGCGACGCGAGTGGCACCCAGGTCCTGCGCAACGAGATCGTGAACACCAGCACCGGCGTGCAGACCTCAGAGGGCCTCATCGAAGGCAACTACATCCACGCCATGGGCTTCGAGAGCGGTGACCACACCAACGGCACGACGTCGAACGGCAGCACGAGGGCGTTGACCATCCGCCACAACACGATCCTCAACCAACTCGGCCAGACCGACGCCATCAGCCTGTTCCAGGACTTCGGTCTCGAGGCGAACCGGCTCGTGACCGACAACCTCCTCGCAGGCGGTGGCTACACCCTGTACGCCGGCGGCGGCAGCCGCGGCACGTCGTACAACATCAAGATCACGAACAACCGATTCTCGACCGTCTACTTCCCCAAGGGAGGCTCGTACGGACCGTACACGGCGTTCGACCGCACGGGATCGGGCAACGAGTGGTCCGGGAACATCTGGGACAACACCGGCGGTCCGGTCTCCTGACGTCACGAGGGCGCGCCCCCCACACCGCGTGGGGGGCGCGCCCTCCGCATCCGTCAGTCCACGAGCCCAGCCATGACGCGGCCGATGGCATCCCACATATGGTCGAGCGTGAAAGATCCGCGCACCGCACTCGCCGCTGCCGAGCCGATGGAAGCGCGACGGGCATCGTCGGCCAGGAGGTCGGCGATCCGGCGGGCCATCCCCAGGGCATCGCGTGGCGGAGTGAGAACGCCTGTGACGTCGTCGATGACGTAGTCCCGCATGGCGGGCGAGTCGGTCGTCAGGGTGGCGCGGCCCATCGCCATCGCTTCAAGGACGACCGTCTGGCCGCTGGGGTAGGCCGGAGCCACCGTTGGCGTGACAACCAGATCGGCGGAGTGCAGCAACTGCCGGTAATCCGCGTCGTAGACGCCGTGACGGACGGTGACACCGGGTGGCACCGTGAGTCCCTCCAGGTTCCTTGCCGCACACAGCACGGTCGCAGGCATCCTCGTCACACGAAGCGCCTCGAACAGCGTCCCGTAGTCCCGCCTGGAGTCACTGCCGACCGCCACAAGCCCCCCGCCCCCCGGCGGGCCGGGCGTGGTTCGCGCGTCGAAGAATCCGACGTCGACGCCAAACGGAACAACGACGATCCTGTCGTCAGGGATCCCGAGAGTACGGCCCAGGATGTCCCGTTGGTTCGCGGAGAAGACGGTCACGACGTCGACCCCGCGCATCGATCGACCAACCGAGCGCAGGCGGCCACCGGTCCACTGCAGGCAATCCTCGGCCAGCCAGCAACTCACCATGACATGGGGTGTGCGGGACCCTCGGGGCAGGAGACGCCGGAGTCTCGCGAACCCCAGGCCCGAGTTCTCGAAGACCGAAAGTGCGACGTCGGCGGACGGCCGACGAATGAGGGCGGTCCCAGCGATCACTGCTCCTTGCGTCCCGGGTGCGATTCGCCGTGCGGCGCCGCCCACTGCTCGGATCGGACGGAGGCGCCACGCCCCGCGGTGCGGCGCGTCCGACCACACCACGTCGAACCGCGGACGAAGCCTCTGCATGCCGTACGGCAGCTCACCCCCGGGCCTGGGACCCATGCTCGCAGCCGCCGACCAGGCACCGAGGTCCTCACCGCAGAGGAGAAGCGCCGTCGTCATCCTCAGCCTCGCGTCGCGGCGTCGAGGGCGTCGCCCAGCGGTTGGGCTGGCTCGGCCTTTCGTCGGCGTTCGCGCCGCAGGTCGAGCTGGGCGACGAGGAACAGGGTCGTGCCCGCACCGAGTACCGCGGTCATGGCGAGCGCGCGCTTGGGATCTCCGGCAAGGTAGTACACGTTCGGGGGCGTCGAGGCGACTTCAACCGTCACCCTGCTGCCACTGTCCACGCCCGCATCGTCCTGGAGTTCGTCAAGGGTGTTCTCGATGTGGACGATGATCTCCTGCTGCCGGGCACGGACCTCGTGTTCCGACGGTCCCGTCACCTGGACGTCGAGCACCTGGCGCTCGAAGTTGTGGGCCCACTGGCCTCCGGAGTCCGGAAGGCGGATCGAGGAGCCGTCGTAGATGCCTTGCCCGAAGAGCGTTGTTGCCGCCGAGGCCGTGCGAGCTGCTTCACTCGACCCGTTGATGATCCGTTCGACGATGCCCGCGATCGAGACGAGGTCGCTCGTCGACGTCGTGAGGTTGTTGGGGTACCGCGCGCTCTGCGGGGCGAGGAACACAACGTCGGCCTGCGACCAATAGACCCCTTCGTGGCGCATGACGAGACCGCCGACCGCACCGGTGGACAGGACACCCGCGAGGAGCACGTACCACCAGCGCACGATCGCCTGTGCGAGGCTGCCAACCGTCACGACGCCCTCCCGCCCGATGCCCGAGGCGTTCCTCGGCTAGAGTCTGACACACGGAGCACGATTGTGACACAGGGCATAGGAGGGCTGAGTCGTGGACCTGCGAGCACTCCTGCGAATGCTGGGTCGGCGCTGGTACATCGTTGTTGTCGGCTTGCTCGCGACCGCCGCACTGGGCACCGCCGTGTTCCGGTTCGTCCCGCCCACATACGAGGCGGTCGGGCGCACGCTGCTCCTCCCGCCTGCGGGAAGCGTCGAGGCGGGTGGCAACCCGTTCCTCGGGCTGCAGCCTCTGGGACCCTCAGTCGACGTCCTGGTCCGGTACCTCGATGCGGACCGGTCCAGACTGGAGATAGCACAGACCTCACCAACCGCTGAATACACCGTCAGCGCCGACGCCGCGACGAACGGGCCGATCATCGTGGTGGTCGCTGAGGACCTGACTCCGGAGGCTGCCACCTCAGCCATGCAGAAAGTGCTGGACCTCATCCCGGTGGCCCTCGACGACCTTCAGAGTTCCATCAATGTCCCCCCGGACGCGTCAATCCGATCGATGGTCCTGGCCGTCGACATCGAGCCGGAGATGATTGTGCGGCAAACCCTGCGAGCCGTGATAGCGACTGTCGGCGCCGGGTTGATGTTCACGTTCATGCTGACCGCCGCCGTCGACGGCCTCGTGAAGGGTCGCTCGCGGAAGATCCGACGCCGTCGTGCGCGCACCGTCGCCGTGGATCAGGACGGCGCCGAGGCGTCCGGCTCCGCCGATCTCGAGGACACCCCCGTGGAGACCACCACCATCGAACTCGAACCCCCGATGCGCGGGTCCGCCCTCCACCGATGACCGCCCACCGCGCCGACCCATCCGTCCGGGGCAGCGGCGCGCTTCCGGAGTGGGCTCAAAACCAGGACGTTGTGGCCCTGCTGTCCCTCTACCTCGTCATCCTGTACGCCGTTCCGGCACACTTGGTAGTGGGTCCGCTCGGAGGCGCGGGGTCGCCCTCGCAAATCGCCGGGCTGGCGGGGCTTCTGCTCTGGGCGACCTACCACCTTGGCCGCAGCGCCCCTACGAGTACCCATCGCCAGCCAATTCGTCTCGCACTCCTTGCCTTCCTCCTGTGCGTCGGAATCAGCTATGTCGTCGCAATGCTGCGGCCGATTCCCGCTGACGAGGTCAGCACTGCCGACCTCGCCATCCTCGCCGTGCTGTCCTGGTCCGGAATCCTGCTGCTCACAGCCGACGGTATCCCCAGTCACGGTCGGCTCACCGTGCTCATCGAGCGGCTGGCGATCGCGGCGGGCCTGCTGGCTGCATTCGGAATCGTCCAGTTCTTCGCCGGGGAGTCGTTCATCGACAGGATCGACATCCCGGGCCTCACGTCGAATGGGGTTGCGCCCGGCGCCTACAGTCGCGACCAGTTCACTCGGCCCTCGGGCACCGCGGTCCATCCCATCGAGTACGGCGTGATCATCACAACCCTCCTGCCCTTCGCCCTCCACCGCGCCCTCCACGCGGGGGGAACGATCGTGTCACGCTGGCTGCCTGTAGGCCTTTCGGCGATCGTGATCCCACTGTCGCTCTCACGGTCCGCAATCCTGGGTGCACTCGTGGGCCTCGTCGTTTTGCTGCCGACCTGGCCGCAGGTGCGGCGCAATGTCACCGCGGCCAGCATGGGAGTCATCGGCGTGCTGATGTTCGTCACCGTTCCCGGTCTCCTCGGCACCGTCGTCGGTCTGTTCACCGGAATAGCGGGGGACGGTAGCGCCCAGTCCCGCACCGGCAGCTACCAGATCGCGGCCGACTTCATCGGACGCGCACCCATCTTCGGGCGTGGCCTGGGAACCTTCCTGCCGCGGTACCGAATCCTCGACAACCAGTTGTTGGGGATCCTCATCGAGCTCGGCACCGTGGGCATCGTGGCGTTCCTGGGGCTCGTCACGACGGGGATCTGGACAATGGTGCTCGTGCGTCGACAGGTTGCCGATCCGAGGACGCGCGACCTGGCGCAGACGGTGATCGCCTCCCTGTTCGTGAGCCTGTCGGGGTTTGCGTTGTATGACGGGTTCGCGTTCCCTATGGCGACCGGCACGTTCTTCCTCGTCCTCGGGATCGCAGGTGCCATCTGGCGGCTCGAACGCCCGCAACAACCAGGGGACGGCTGATGCGTCACCTCGTTGTGCGCGGCGCAGTGGTCCTCATCGTCCTGGCCACCGTGGTGGGGACCGCTTGGTTCCTCATGGAACGCCGTCCAGAGCCCCGGACCACCCCCGTGGGTGTCGCCCTGCCACCGGAACGCCTGAAAACCAACTGTGTGGAGGCCCCCAGCGCCTGCGGGTATCCGGATGCCACGAACTCTGGGGTGCCGGATGGGACGCCACTCCAGCGCGTGCCACAGGACGTCACGTCCGGCGCCGGGTGGGAATGGGACACGCGTGGCTGGCTGGCCGTCACCGGCGACGGCGCGGTGGTGGAATACGTCGTCGTCGAGGGCAGCATCGAGGTGTTCGGCGACGACGTCACGGTGCGGAACAACCGGATCCTCGCCTCCGGCGAGACCTGGGGTGTCGGGTTGCGACACGCGACGAATGCCACCATCGAGAACAACGACATCGGCGTGGATGGCGCACCTCGCCTGCTCGTGGGGGTGAAGGACATCTTCGGCGACGCGGCGGGGACACGCGTGCTGCGGAACGAGATCGTCAACACCAGCACGGGTGTACAGACGCACGAGGGCCTCATTGAGGGCAACTTCATCCACAGCATGGGCTACCAGGACGGGGACCACACCAACGGCGTGATGTCGAACGGCGGCACAGAACCGTTGACGATCCGTGGCAACACGATTCTCAACGACCGTGACCAGACCTGCGCGATCGGACTCTTCCAGGACTTCGGGCTCGAGGCGAACAGGCTGGTCACAGGGAACCTGCTCGCGGGCGGCGGCTACACGATCTACGGCGGAGCCAGCGACCGTTACGGAGTGACCAATGACATCCGGATCAACAACAACCGCTTCTCCAACGCCTACTTCCCGCACGGCGGCTCGTACGGTCCCTATACCGCGTTCGACCCAGACGGTGAGGGCAACGACTGGTCCGGGAACATCTGGGACCACAGCGGCGAACCGGTTGCCTGACCCGTGCCATCATGGGCTGATGGTGAGCGATGTCAGGATGCCAGCCACCGTCATCATCCCGGCGCACAACGAGTCGGCATCCATACGGCGGCTGCTCGACGCACTCGCCCCCGGACAGTCCGCGGAATCTCCGCGCGATTCGCCCGCCCTCGAGGTGCTCGTTGTGTGCAACGGCTGCACGGACGACACGGCTGCGATCGCGCGGCAATATGAACCGGGTGTCCGTGTCATGGAGATCCCCGAGGCGTCCAAGAGGCACGCCCTTGACGCCGGGGATGCGGCCGCACACGGGGCCCGCCGCGCATACGTCGACGCCGACGTCGTGATCTCACGGACGGACATCCTCCGCCTCTTCGACGCGCTCTCCGACACACACATGGTGACCGCGCCCGCACGACACCTCGATCTCACCGGGTCAAGCTGGTTGGTGCGCTCCTATTACGAGGTGTGGCGCCGACTTCCGCAGGTCGAGAGCGGTGTGTTCGGCCGTGGAGTGGTCGTCATGTCACCGGCCGCTCATGCCCGGGTTCGCCGACTCCCACCGGTCATGTCGGACGACCTCGCTGCGTCCGAGGCCTTTGGCCCGGGCGAGCGCGTCGTCGTCACGGACGCAACGGTGTCGATCCAGTGTCCCAGGACATTCCCTGACCTTCTTCGACGGCGGATCCGGGTGGCCACCGGCAACCGCCAACTCGATGACCTGGCGTTGCGCACGAATGAGGCGCGGACATCAGGACGGACGCTGGTGGCCATCGCGGTTGCTCGACCGGGCATCGTACCGGCCGTGGGGGTTTTCGCGATGGTGTCGTTCCTCGCCCGGCTGGGGGCGGCACGGCGGGTACGGCGCGGCGACTACACCACGTGGCTCCGCGACGAGAGCAGCCGCCGTCCCGGTGGTGGGCCACGCGTTCCCGCCTAAGGGCCGAACACCTCTTCCTCGACGATCCGGACGACGGCGGACTGGGCCGGTCCCCAGCCTCGCCTCACGCTCGCAGCGGCTGCCGTTGCGCGCGAGGCCGGATCCGGGTGGGCGATGATCCCGCCGAGTGCGGCTGCCACCGCCCCGGGGTTGGGGCGCGCCCAGACCGCGTGCTCGTTGGCGAGGTCGGCGTGCGCGTCCGCAGTGTCGTTCACCACGGGGATGCAGCCCGCAGCCAGCATCTCCTCTGCCACGAGCGAGATGTTGGTGAACGACATCGCCAGACCTGCGCGGCTCGCGTTGTACAGGTCGTTGAGCTCGGTTGGGGAGATCCGTCCGTGAGACGTGACCGGGAACCGGAACGTGAGCTTGTGCTCGCTCCCGTAGGTGTGGATTGGCTGGTCCGGGTGGAGTCGGTGGAACTCCTCGAGTGCCATCGTGTTGAGGAGGAAGCCGCGGCGTGCCGCACCGGGAACGGTGTAGAGGACCACGCCTGAACGGTCCCGGGCTGCCGTCAGGTGGTAGGTGTCGGTGTCGCAGCCGAACGGGACGACGTCGCACGGTGCGTCCATCTCACGGCCGAGGTGACCCGCAACCATCTGCCCGAGGGCGATCATCCGGAACCCGAAACGGTAGCTCTGTTCCGCCAGGGCTGCCTCCGTCCCGCGCGGGTAGAACAAGGGCTCGTAGTCCTGTATGAAGTAGAGCCGGCGCATCGGGTTTGTCCCGAACCGAGCCAGCGCGTGGGCGGTCTGCCACGCCGTCGCGATCGCGGCGTCGCAACCCCCCAACCCGTCCTCGACCGGCCGCACCGCCGCGCGGATCCACGGCCATCCCTCCCGGATGATCCGTTCGCGCTCCCCGACGCGCGAACCATGGGCGTCGTAGAGGGCCAGGACACACTCGTGGCCCGCGTCCTCCAGGGCACGCACCATGCGGAACATCGTGGTGTGGCCGCCGGATCCCTTGCCGGGCGGCGTGGTCACCCAGGCGATGCGCAGCGGCCGTCCGCGGGGAGGGCGCGCCGCCGGGACGGGAAGGTGGAGCGCGGCGAAGTCCATCACGTCCCCCGGCCGCAGCGAGGAGTCCGCGAGGTCCGGTCCCACGCGCTCCAGCACCCGGCGGGCGAGGGCCGCCGCTGCGGATCGCCGGCCGGCCCCGGATCCCATCGCTGTCAGCCGCGAGAGTCTCCCAGTCATCCCCATGTGCTCAACCCTTCCGTCCTCTTGTCGCTCTCAACGCGGCGGCGTGACCGGCCACCATGGCATTCATGCCGAACAGCTCCGCCGCCTGCGCCGCGATCTCCCCGCGCCGTGCCGCCCACAGATCGGCGTCGTCGTGCACTTCGACGAGCGCGTCCGTCAGTGCGGCCCGGTTCCGCTGGCGCGCCACCCGCCGGCGCGCCGCCCGCACGCGCCGGTCGTCCACAGCCCCCGCGCGTCCGGCGGGATTGGGCACGAGGATGCCCCGCTCGCCGTCCCCAACGAAATCGACCGCAGCGCCGGCGTCCGCCAGGACGACCGGGAGGCCCACCATGAGGGCCTCCGCGGCGACGAGCGGCCCTCCCTCGAAGAAGGAGTCGAGGACCAGCGCGTCGGCGGCCGCCAACAGGGTACGCGCGGAGGAGGAGTCGAGCAGGTGGACATGGCCCCCCTGCGGATGCGACCGGCGCACCGCCTCGGTCCGGCAGACCTCCAGCCGATCCGACGTGGCGCCCGCGACCACCAGATGGAGACGGTCCCGGCGCGCTGCGGCATCGACGAATGCCACGACCAGGCCCGGGAGGTTCTTCTGCGGGTCGTACCGGGCGAGGCAGAGGAGGACAACGGCTCCCGTGAGGTCCATGCCGACCGCAGTCGAGAGGAGTTCACGGGCTCGGCGCCGCGCGTCCGGGGACCACTGTGAGGGTCCTGCTGGCGGTGCTCCGTTGGGGACCACCCGCACCGCGGCGGGTGAGAGGCCTGGCAGGTGGTGAAGGTGGTGCTGCCGCACGGTCTCGCTGACAGCCACCGTCACAGTCGCGTCCTCCGTCATCGCCGCCAGTGCCCGCCACGCCACCGCAGGGCGGTGGATCTCCTGGTTGTGGACAACGGGCACGACGGGAATGCGGCGCGAGGTCGCCGCCTCCGTCATGTGGTCAGGTGCATTGTGCAGTTCGACCACGTCCGGTGCCACTGAATCCAGGACTCTTCCGGCCTCGACGGCGTCCCGGGCTTCCAGCACCGTGACGCCGGCTCGCACGAGCTCGTCGGCGGTTGGTCCACCACCGCTGCACATCACAGTGGCATCCACCCCCCAGGAGGGCAGCTCCCGCGCGAGCGTCGCGACCACGGACTCGACGCCGCCAACGCCGAGTCGCCCGGTGGCGAGAACACACTTCAGAGTGGGTCGGTCGCTCTTCCGATCTGGTCGCGGGTGTTCCGGGTCGGTTGGGGCGGCACCCGTGGGCACGACCGGAAGTCGACGTGGAGCCACGGCCGCGAGTCCCACATTCAGCAGCCTGCGGGCGACGCCGTACCGCAGCGCCGGCGGCAGCGCGTCGACGATCACGGTCAGGGCGGTGCACGCGGAGCCGGCAATGGCGGCTCGCAGCTCACCATCGGCCATGTCACCCCACCCGTTCCCCCACGGCCTCACCCACGGCCGGGCTCTCCCCCAGCGCGTCCAACAGGGCATCGACGACGTGGTGCTGCTGCGTGCTCGTGATCCCGGGGAACAGCGGGAGGGACAGGATGTGCGACGCGAGCTCTTCCGCCACCGGGAAGAACCCCCGCCTGTGGCCGAGGTACTGAAAGGCGGGAAGGAGGTGGATCGGATTGGGATAGTGGACACCCGCGCCGACGCCGTGAGCGTGTAGTTCTGGCAGCACCCGGTCGCGCTCGGCAACCTGCACCACGTAGAGATGGAAGATGTGCTCGTTGCCGTCCGTCACGCGCGGCGTAGTGACCGGGGACCCGGCCAGCAGCTCCGTGTACACCGCTGCGGCGGCCCGGCGCTCGGCGTTCCAGTCGTCGAGCCACGCCAGCTTGGCCGAAAGCACCACTGCCTGGAGCGAGTCGAGCCGCGAGTTGAACCCGAGCGCAACGTGCTGATATTTCGCCGCCTCCCCATGGTTCCGGAGGATGCGCAGGTGCGCGGCGATCTCGTCGTGCGCGGTGAGCACCGCCCCGCCGTCGCCGTATGCGCCGAGGTTCTTCCCGGGGTAGAAGCTCGTCGCGGTCACGTCCGCCACGGAGCCCGCCCGACGACCGTTCTGCCGGGCACCCTGGGACTGCGCTCCATCCCCGACGACCGTGACCGACTCCCCCACCACCTCCCGCAGCGCTTCGTAGGGTGCCATCTGGCCGTAGAGGTCGACCCCCACGACCGCCCTGGTCCGGTCGGTGACCGCTTGTGCCACCTTGACGGGGTCGATCAGCGCGTCAGCGGTGCAGTCCACGAGCACGACCTCGGCCCCGGCTCTGACCACTGCCTCGGCGGTGGCGATGAACGTGTTCGCGGGAAGGATGACCTCGTCACCCGCAGTGATTCCCGCCGCTCGCAGTGCGAGTTCGACGGCATCGGTGCCGTTCGCAACGCCCACACAATGAGCCACCTCGCAGTAACGCGCGTACTCGTCCTCGAACCGCGTCACGGCGGGACCAAGCACGAAGCTGGTGTTTCGCATCACCTCGTCGAACCCCTTGCGAACAGCGTCCTCCACGCGATCCCGCTGGATCCCCAGGTCCACCAATGGCACGTGCTGAGTCATTGCACTTCTCCCTTCAGTCCGGTGTCTGGATCGGTCAACGCCTGCCCGCCCTCGCTGCCCGTCGCCGTGGACAGCCCCCGGATCCTGGTGCGGAACCAGCGGAACAGCACCGCGCCGTAGGCGGCGGTGCCCGCAAGACCTCCCGCCACCAGCGTCAGGAACTGGCTCTCGATGGCTGCGGCCACGGCAGCCGCAACGCCGAAGACAAGGCCGGCCGCCAGCAGTGGCGGCGTCATCGCCACCACGGCGTCGCGCACTCGCACCCCCGAGCCGCGGCACGCCCTCAGGGTCAGGGGCACCACCACGCCCGCAGCCACGACGACGTGTGCCCAGGCGAGCCCTGGCGCGCCCGCCCAGAACGCTCCGAGGGGCAGCGCGATCAACAGGGCGGCGAACCAGATGGCCTGCAGGATGAGCACCGACCGCGAGTCGCCGCGGGCGAACAGGAACGTGTTCAGGGTGTCGATGATCACCCGGACGGCACCGAGGATCCCGAGGACCGCCAGCACGGGGACCGCACCCACCCACTTCTCTCCGTAGAGGAAGCCGATGATGGGCGCCGCGAGGGCTGAGATTATCGCTCCACCGAACACGCCGACGCTCCAGACCAGTCCGAGGCTGTCGGCGAGGACCCGGCTCTCCCTGCCGGCCTCCACCCTCGCATACGCCGGAAGCGCTACACCGCGGACCGCCTGACCGATCGCGCTCATGGGCCAGCTGGAGACGTTGAAGGCCATCACGTAGAGACCGAGTGCCGCGGCGCCGCGGGTGCGGGACAACACGACGCGATCGATGCTGAGCAGTGCCCACGAGAGCAGGTTGGCGCCGGCCACGGGGATACCGAAGCCCAACACGGAGCGGGCGACCGCCCGGTCAAAGCCGAAGTGCGGTCGCACCCTCGCGAGCCGGAACTGGAGGGTCATCGCCACCGTCTGGGCGGAGACCCGTCCAACCGCAAGCGCCATCGGACCCCACCCGAGCAGGACGAGCCCGATCGTCACCAGCGTACTGATGACGAAATCGGCGACGGTGATCCCGAACAGGGTGCGCTGCCGTATGTCCCGCTGAAGCCTGGCGAGTGGGACCACTCCGATGCTCGCCAACAGGATTGTCCCCGAAAGGACCGCGATGGTCGCCGCGGATTCCGCACTGCCCATCAGACCGGCGAGGGGAGCGGAGGTCGCGACCATCATGGCCGTGAGGACCGTGCCGGACGTGAGGCTCAGGGTCGCGACGGTCCCCTCACGGGGCCTCGGGTCGGCCGAACGCACGAGGTCCGCCGAGAGGCCCAGATCGGCCAACGGCATCAGCACCGCCTGGACCGCGAGCGCCACGGCGTACACGCCGAACTCCGCCGGGGTGAGCAGCCGCGCCAGGACGACGCTGACGAGGATCGACCCGATCCGGAGCGAGAGCATGTTCACCGTGCTCCACGCAAGACCACGCCGGATCAGGTGCTTCCGTTGTCCTTGCTCCAGCGCGGCGTTGTTGCGGGATGGACGGCTCCTCACGTCCCGAACCTCCGCCACTTGCGCCACTTTGCCCGCCACAGCAGGTCGTGGGCCGTCACGAGAGCCTGTGCCCGCCAGCGCGGGGCGGCTGGCCGGTCGTGACGCCGGTACTCCGCCCACAGCCAGTGCTGGTCGATGCGCGGATAGGTGGCTAGAGCGAATTCAGCGAACTCGCGGGCTGAACCGCCCCCCACCGTCCCTCCAGCATCGGCGGCGAGCGCGGCACACCACATGGCTTCACTGGCGAGGGACCTCTGGGCTGCAGCCAGCAGCTCCCTCGCGTTCTCCATCTCGGCTCCCGGACCGGACTCGTCGAAGAAATGGGAGTACAGCGCCGAACGTTCGACCATGTCCGTCAGGATTCCCGCGAAGCTCGTGAGGTGCATGTTGGATTCGTGCATGCGGTAGTACGCCTGCACCCCATTGACGCGTCCGACATTCGCCCGTCGGGCGGCGTTCATCCAGAGCAACATGTCCGCGGCATGTGGGAACGCCGGGTCGTACCCGACAAGTTCCCGCATGAGCGAGCCTCTCATCACCGCCTCGGGGTTCATGATGAGGTTGTCTCCGCGGGACGCCATGCGTTTCAGCCACTCGTCCCCGGACCACAAGCTCCACGTCCGAGGAACGGGAGCGCGGGTTGGAGCTTGAGTGAAGGCGGGCGAGAAGCCGTAGACGAGCCCGACGTCGGGGAAGGCCTCCATGAGCGCGGTCGCCCGCCGCAGTGAACCGGGTGCCAGCATGTCGTCGGCGGAGAGGAGTACGACGTAGTCGCCGGTCGCCTCAGCGAGCCCGATGTTGTAGGTGGCGATGTGTTTCTGGTTGGCCTCGTTCCGGATGAGGCGCACCGAGTCGTACCTTCTCACCAACTCCTGCGCGACGAGCTCACTGCCATCCGTCGAACAGTCGTCGACGATGATGACATCCGGTTGGACGCCCACCTGGTGCACAGCACTGCCGACTGCGTCCGGTAGGTAGTGCCCGTAGTTGTAGCACGGCACCACCACGGAGACGGTGGGCCTCTGGGTCGGCGGCCGCGGGAGTACCATCCTCACGGCTCCATCCTCCCCGCCGGCACGCCCGCCCATGTCTCGCCGGCCGGTTGGTCCCGCACCAGCACCGCACCCATTCCCAGCGTCGCGCCCGCACCCACCAGCAGCCGTTCGCGCACCGATGAGTTCATCCCCAAATAGGCCGCCTCACCCACCCGCACTCCCCCGCCGAGAGTCACCCCCGCCGCCAGCGTCACGAAGTCGTCGACGACGTCGTCGTGGGTGAGCGTCACCTGCGGCATGCACACCACGTGCCTCCCCAACGTCACGTCCGCGGTGAGGACCGTCCCGGCGAGCAGGATCGACCCAGCGCCCACGCGGCACGACGCAGGCACATACACGCCCGGGGCGATCACGGTGGCGAATCGGTCGTCCCCCACACCCAACTCCGCGAGCCGCCCCGCCATGGCCCGGCGGCCCGCGCCCTTCCCCGCGCAGAGCACCAGCGCGCTCCCGGGGTGGTCCACGGCCGCCTCCAGCGGACCGAGCACCGCGTGCCCGCCTATGCGCGCGCGCGCCAACGCCGGGTCGTCGTCGAGGAACCCGAGCACGGGCACACCGGCGTGGGCAAGCACGCTCATCACCTCGCGCGCCAGCCCGCTCGCGGCCACGAGGAGCACGGGGAGCCCGGTCATGGGCGGGTCAGGACGTCGATGACGCGGTCCTGGTCGGACTCGGCGAGCTGGTGGAACAGCGGCAGGATCAGCGTGGTGTCGGTGAGGTGCTCGGTCACCGGCAACGCCCCTGGCTCCACCAGGTCGCGGTAAGGCGGCTGCCGATGCGCGGCCATGATCCCGCGCCGCGCCGAGATGTCGGCGGCCGCCAGCCGCGCCAACAGGCCGTCCCGGTCGAGGGGGTAGGCGTCGCCCACCTCCACCCAGTAGGACTGGAAGTTCGACGTACCGTGCGGCGGATCCGCCACGGTGCGGAGCCCCTCCACCGTCGCCAACGCCTCCCCGTAGCGCGCCGCCAGCTCCCGACGGCGTCGCACCGCCTCGTCCAGACGCTGCAGTTGCACCAGGCCCACGGCCGCCTGCATGTCCGTCATCCGGTAGTTGAAACCCACTTCGACATAGCTCTCGGCAGGCGCGAGCACCTGCCCGTGGCGGTCAGCGGCAGAGATGTCCATGGCGTGCTCGCGCAAGCGCCGGGCCCGCCCGGCCCACTCGGCGTGCGAGGTGGTGAGCATGCCGCCCTCGCCCGTGGTGAGGATCTTGCGGGGGTGGAAGGACCAGGCCGCGATCTCGGCGCCCGCCCCCACGGGTCGGCCGCGGTGGGTCGAGCCCGCCGCGCACGCCGCGTCCTCCACGACGACGACGCCCAGCGGGTCGCACAGCGCGCGCAGCGGCTCGAGGTCGAGCGGCATCCCGCCCTGGTCGACGGCGATCACCGCCCGCGTGCGGGGCGTGAGGGCAGGCTCGACCGTGGCCGCGGTGAGGTTGCCGTTCACGCCGTCGACGTCGGCGAACACCGGCGTCGCCCCGACGTACCGGACGGCGTTGGTGGTGGCGATGAAGGAGAACGACGGCACGACGACGTCGTCACCGGGACCCACGCCCGCCACCACGAGGGCGAGGTGGAGCGCCGTCGTGCAGGACGAGACGGCCACGCCGTGCTCGGCCTGCTGGTGGCTCGCGAACGCCTCCTCGAAGGCGCGCACTCGCGGCCCCTGCGCCACCCAGCCCGAGCGGATCACCTCGCTGACCGCGGCGATCTCCTCCTCGCCGAGCCAGGGCTGCATCACGTTGATGCGACTCATCGGCGGATCCCGGCCAGCTCGTCGTCCACGAGCCGTTCGACCTGCCACCACTCCACGAGCTGCCGCAGCCCCTCCTCGAGACCGATCTCGGCACGGAAGCCCAGGTCGCGTGCCGCGGCGGCGGTGTCCGCCAGGCGGCGCGTGACGCCGTTGACCTGGCGTTCGGGGCCGAACTCGATGTCAAGGTCCGAGCCCATGGTCCGGAGCAGTGCTGCCGCGAGACCTCGCAGCGACGTCTCGACGCCGCTCGCCACGTTGTACACGCCGGCGCCCACCGGGCCGGCTGCCGCGAGCAGGTTGGCGCGCGCGATGTCCGTGGTGAAGACGAAGTCCATGGTCTGGAGGCCGTCCCCGAAGATGAGCGGCGGCTTGCCCGCGGCGATGCGCTGCATCCAGCGGATCAGTACCTCGGTGTACAGGCCGTGGATGTCCATGCGCGGCCCGTACACGTTGAAGTACCGCAGTGCCACGTATTCGAGGCCGTACATCGCGCGGAAGCTGGCCAGCATGCCCTCGTTGAAGACCTTGGCCGCTCCGTAGAAGGTGTCGTTCGCCCACGGGTGGTGGTCCTCCCGCGTGGGGAACTCCTCGGCGAGGCCGTAGACGGACGCGGAGGAGGCCGCCACGATCCTGCGAACCCGGTGCCGCGCGGCCGCCTCGATGACGTTGAACGTGCCGTCGGCCAGTACCTCCAGGGCGAGCCGCGGCTCCTCGGCGCACTGGGTGATCCGGATCGCGGCCTGGTGGAAGACCAGGTCGCAGCCGCGGGTCAGGTCATCGACGACGTCGCGGTCCCGGATGTCGCCGACGACGAGGCTCACGCGCGGGTCGGCGAGCGCCGCGCGCAGGTTGCCCCGGCGGCCGCGGACCAGGTTGTCGAGGATCCGCACCTCGCCGACGCCGGCAGCCAGGAGCTGGTCCACGATGGTGGACCCGATCGTGCCGGCTCCACCGGTCACCAGGGCCGTTGCTCCCGCGATCGGGCTCACGCCCGGGACGGGGACGGGTGGATTGGTCCGGTCCATGGTCATCTCCTCGTCAGGGGATCATCGGGGTCACGGAGGTGCCGGTGCGCAGGCTCTGGTCGATGGCCTCGAGCAGCGATACCACGCGCAGGCCGGCGTGCCCGTCGGTCAGCGGGGGACGACCCTCGGTGATCGCCGCGGCGAACTCCGAGACCATCGATCCGAGGGCCTCCTTCTCCTTCAGGGCGGGGACGGTGATGTCCCCGACCCGGTAGGAGATGTTGCTCGCGCGCCTGGCGTCCAGGTTCCCGGCGGCGGCGAGCGCCACGTCCACACCGCGGTCGTGGACGGAGACGCGCTGCATGGGGTTCAGGTCGTCCCAGACCAGCGTGCGCCGGGTGCCGCCGATCACGAACTGCCGGATCTTGGTGGGCGACAGCCAGTTGACGTGCACGTGCGCGATCGCCCCACCCGGCAGCATGAGGCTGGCGTGACCGACGCAGGCCTGCCCCGTGCGGAGCGGGTCCGCTCCCGTCGCGGTCAGGCTTTCGACCTGGAGGCCGCCCGGCAGCACGAAGTCGAGGATCGAGAGGTCGTGGGGGGCAAGGTCCCAGAAGACGTTGACGTCGGGCTGGACGATCCCGAGGTTGATGCGGACCGAGTCGACGTACAGCACGTCGCCCAGCACGCCATCCGCGATCGCCGCGCGCATGTGGGCAACGGCCTGCGTGTAGCAGAACGTGTGGTCGATCATCAGGACCCGGCCGGCGGCCTCGGCGGCCGCCACCATCTCGCGGCCCGCGGCGAGCGTGTCGGCGAGCGGCTTCTCCACCAGCACGTGCTTCCCCGCGGCGAGGGCCGCCTTGACCAGGGGCGCGTGCGTGCGTGCTGGGGTCGCGACGGCGACGGCGTCCAGGTCCGGCCGCGCCAGCAGCCGCGTCACGTCGGTCTCCACGGCCACCGTCGAGCGCTCACCGACCACGCGGGCGGCGCGCTCGGCGTCGAGGTCGCACACGGCGACCAGATCCCAATCGGGGCTTGACCGGAAGTTACGGGCGAGGTTCGGGCCCCAGTAACCCGCTCCGATCACGGCAACGGTTGGGCGACTCATGGGCGGCTCCTGGGATCGGGATCGCGGCCAAGCAAGGTGATACTCCCCGGCCCCCCGTGAGCGCCAGTGTAGGTGCCAGTCATGATTCGTGCGACCGGGAGTCCCGCGACGGCCGCGTCGGGTTCAGCCGCCGGGGTTCGCCGGACACACCCGGCGGGGGATTGATTGTGGAGCGACGGGGAATCGAACCCCGATTTGAGCCTTGCAAAGGCCCCGTTCTACCGTTGAACTACCGCCCCGGGTGATCGGCCTGGGCCGATCCGGGTCAGGCCGGGCCTTGTGGGCCGCGTCCTCCCCTGCCCTGGAACTCCCGAGGGTGCGGGGTTTCAGGACACCGGTGGGATGTTGCCGTCAGGGGTTTCGCCGAAGCTGTCGGTCACCTCGGCCCAGAGGTCGCGCTCCTCGCGCTCCTCCTGGACCTTGGACCAGACGATCCAGCCGGCGAGGGCGCCGGTTACCGCCCAGAGGAATCTCTTCACACTGGCCCCTTCTGTCAACATCCGGTGGGCCTAACAGGACTTGAACCTGTGGCCTCTTCCTTATCAGGGAAGCGCTCTAACCGACTGAGCTATAGGCCCGGATCGCACCTCACACGCGTGAGGACGCCGGATGAGACTATCGCACACCACGCCCGTTCATCAAAACGGTTGTCGATCAGTCGTCCGTCAGCGTGACGTGCAGCCCACCCACGAGTGCGGCCACGATGTTGTAGACGAACGCCATCAGGGTCACGAGCACGGTCAGGAGTATCACATCCACCACGGCGACGATCGTCGCCATGGACATGACGCGGTCGAACCGAACGTATTCCATCAACCCCAGCAGTTTCGGGCTGCCGATCTGCGTGAGCAACTCGTTGAGGTTGCCGAACACCTGCATCGTGTCCAGCACGATCCAGACAAGGGCCGCCGCGACCACGATCATGATGCCGATCGCCACCGCGAGCAGGAACGCGAGCTTCATCACGGACCACGGGTCCAGCCGCGCCACGGAGAGCCGCACGCGCCGCGGGCCCCACAACCCCTGCTTCTGGTTGTGGTCCTGGGCGGCGGCCTGCGCCCGCCCGGCTGCCGTCGGGGCCGCCGTCGCGGCGGAGGGCGACGGCGCCGAGGGCAGCGGCGCCGAGCCGGCCTGGGTCCGTGGTGCGCCGTCGGCGGCCATCCCGCGGGTGGACTCCCGCACCACGGGAGGCGGCGGGGTGCTCACGCTGGTCTCGTCCTTGCTCATGCAGTCTCTCCGTTGTCCTCTGCGGGTTCGTTGCTACTGTCAGACGCTACGCCATCGCCGGCGCCGACGTCCTCCGCGTCCTCTGTGTTGCGGGCGATGGCGATGATGCGGTCGCCGTCGTCGGGCTTCGCGAACGTGACGCCCTGGGTGTTGCGGCCGGTCCGGTTGACCTCGTCCACGGAGGAGCGGACGATCTTCCCCTTCTCCATGATGGCAAGCACCTCGCAGCCGTCGCGCACCACGAGGGCGCCCACCAGGTCGCCCTTGGCCTCCACGAGGTTGGCGACCTTGATGCCCAGGCCACCGCGGCCCTGCACGCGGTACTCCGCCAGGGCCGTCCGCTTGGCGAACCCGCCCTCGGTGACCACGAACAGGTCGGCCGCCGGGTCCACCTTCTGCATGTCGAGCAGGCTGTCGCCCTCGCGGAACTTCATGCCCACGACGCCGGACGTCGCCCGCCCCATCGGGCGCAGTTGCTCGTCGTCGGCCTGGAAGCGGATGGACATGCCGTGCCGGGACACCAGGATGAGGTCGTCGTCGGAGTTCACGATGGCGCCGGCCACCAACTCGTCCGGCTCGCCGTCGACGTCGCGCAGGTTGATCGCGATGACGCCGCCGGACCGATTCGAGTCGTACTCTGACAGGCGGGTCTTCTTCACCAGCCCCGACCGGGTGGCGAGCACCAGGTACTCGGCCTCCTCGTAGTTCCGGATGACGCCGACGCCGGCGATGCGCTCGCCCGGCTGGAAGGCCAGCAGGTTCGCGACATGCTGCCCCTTGGAGTCCCGCCCGCCCTCGGGCAGCTCGTACGCCTTCGCGCGGTACACCCGCCCCAGGGTGGTGAAGAACAGCAGCCAGTGGTGCGTCGAGGTGACGAAGAAGTGGTCGACGATGTCGTCCTCGCGCAGCGTCGCACCACGCACCCCCTTGCCGCCCCGGTGCTGGGACCGGTAGTTGTCGACACGGGTGCGCTTGGCGTACCCGCCGCGGGTGATGGTGACGACCACGTCCTCCTCGGGGATGAGGTCCTCGACCGACATGTCGCCGTCGTAGGGCAGGATCGTCGTGCGGCGCTCGTCGCCGTAGCGGGCTACGATCTCCTGCATTTCGACGCCGATGATCTCCCGCTGCCGTCCCGGCCGGGCCAGGATGTCCTCGTAGTCGAGGATCCGGGCCTCGAGGGCGGCGTGCTCCTCGAGGATCTTCTGGCGTTCGAGGGCGGCAAGGCGCCGCAGTTGGAGCGAGAGGATGGCCTCGGCCTGGCCCTCGTCGACCCCGAGGAGCTGCATGAGGCCCGTGCGCGCGTCCTCGGTCGTCTGTGAGGCACGGATGAGGGCGATGACCTCGTCCAGCATGTCCAGCGCCTTGAGGTAGCCCTCGAGGGTGTGGATGCGGTTCCGCGCCTCGCGCAGCATGAACCGGGTCCGCCGCACGATGACCTCTTGCTGGTGGTTCACCCAGTGGCGCACGAAGCCGTCGATGGAGAGCGTGCGCGGCACGCCGTCCACGAGAGCGAGCATGTTCGCCGGGAAGTTGTCCTGCAGTTGGGTGTGCTTGTACAGGTTGTTGAGCACCACCTTGGCGATGGCGTCCCGCTTCAGCACGATGACGATGCGCAGGCCCCCGCGGCCGGAACTCGAGTCCCGCAGGTCGGCGATCCCGGTCAGGCGGCCGTCGCGGACCATCATGGCGATCTTGTCCACGAGGTTGTCCGGGTTCACCTGGTAGGGCAGTTCGGTCACCACGAGGCACTGCCGGTTCTGGATCTCCTCCACGGACACCACGGCCCGCTGGGTGATGGAGCCGCGCCCCGTGCGGTACGCGTCCTCGATGCCCCGGCGGCCGAGGATCGTGGCGCCCGTGGGGAAGTCGGGACCCTTGATGCGCAGCATCATCTCGCCGAGCAGTTCCTCCTTGGAGGCGTCCGGGTGGTCGAGGAACCACTGCACGCCCTCGGCCACCTCGCGCAGGTTGTGCGGCGGGATGCGCGTGGCCATGCCGACGGCGATGCCCTCCGAGCCGTTCACCAGCAGGTTGGGGTACCGGGAGGGGAGGACGACGGGCTCCTGGTCCCGGCCGTCGTAGTTGTCCTGGAAGTCGACGGTCTCCTTGTCGATGTCGCGCACCATCTCCATGGCCAGCGGCTGCATCTTGCACTCGGTGTACCGCGGGGCGGCGGCGCCCTGGTTGCCGGGGGATCCGAAGTTCCCCTGGCCCGCGACGAGCGGGTACCGCATCGTCCAGGGCTGGACCAGGCGCACGAGGGCGTCGTAGATCGCCATGTCGCCGTGCGGGTGGTAGGTGCCCATAACGTCGCCCACCACGCGCGCACACTTGGAGTACCCGGCGCTCGGCCGGTACCCGCCGTCGTACATCGCGTACAGGATGCGGCGGTGGACGGGCTTCATGCCGTCCCGCACGTCCGGGAGGGCGCGTCCCACGATCACGCTCATCGCGTAGTCGAGGTAGGAGCGCTGCATCTCGCCCTGCAGGTCAACCTGCTCGATGCGGTCGCGCCCCGCGGTGGAGACGTCGATCTCCGTGGTGTCGTCGTAGGTCTCGTCGCTCACGTTCGTCCTTCGTCCCCTGCTTGTCAGATGTCCAGGAAGCGCACGTCTTTGGCGTTGCGCTGGATGAAGCTGCGGCGGGAGTCGACGTCCTCGCCCATGAGGATCGTGAAGATCTCGTCGGCCGCGGCCGCCTCACCGATGGTGACCTGGCGCAGGGTCCTGGTCTCCGGGTTCATCGTGGTCTCCCACAGTTCGTTGTCGTTCATCTCGCCGAGGCCCTTGTACCGCTGGATGCCGCCCTCCTTCGGTAACCGCCGGTTGGCCTTCGCGCCGATCTCGAGGAAGGCGTCCCGCTCGCGGTCGGAGTAGACATACTGGTGCGGGGCGTTGGTCCACTTGATGCGGAACAGCGGGGGCTGGGCAAGGTAGACGTGGCCCTCCGAGATGAGCGGCTTCATGTACCGGAACAGCAGGGTCAGGAGCAGGGTGGTGATGTGCTGCCCATCGACGTCCGCGTCCGCCATCAGCACGATCTTGTAGTACCGCAGCTTCGCGAGGTCGAACTCCTCCCCCACCCCGGAACCGAGGGCGGTGATGAGGGACTGGATGGCCTCGCTGCCCATCGCCCGGTCGGGACGGGCCTTCTCGACGTTCAGGATCTTGCCACGCAGCGGCAGGACGGCCTGGGTCTCCGGGTCCCGGCCCTGCACGGCCGAGCCGCCCGCGGAGTCACCCTCCACGATGAAGATCTCGGAGACCGTGGCGTCCCGGGAGGTGCAGTCCTTCAGCTTGCCGGGCATGGACGCGGACTCGAGCGCCCCCTTCCGCCGCGTCGCCTCCCGGGCCTTGCGGGCCGCGATCCGGGCGGCCGAGGCCTGCTGTGCCTTCCGGATGACGTCGCGCGCCTCGGTGGGGTGGGCGTCCATCCAGTCGCCCAGGTGGGCGTACAGCTGGGTCTGCACGAACGTGCGCGCCTCGGTGTTGCCGAGTTTCGTCTTGGTCTGCCCCTCGAACTGGGGCTCGCCGAGCTTCACCGAGACGACGGCGGTCAGGCCCTCGCGGATGTCGTCGCCCGTGAGGTTCTCGTCCTTCTCCTTCAGCAGGCCCTTGTCCCGGGCATACTTGTTGACCAGCGACGTGAGCGCCGCCCGGAAGCCCTCCTCGTGGGTGCCGCCCTCGGAGGTGTTGATCGTGTTCGCGTAGGTGTACACCGACTCGGAGTACCCGTTGGTCCACTGCAGGGCGATCTCGAGCGAGATGCGGCGCTCGGTGTCCTCCGCCTCGAGGTAGATGACCTCCGGGTGCACCACCTCGGCCTTCTTCATGGAGTTCAGGTAGGTAACGAAGTCCACCAGGCCACCCTGGTACTGGTAGGCAACCTCGCGGTGGCCGGGCTGCGGGTCATCCGCCGAACCCCCGGCATCCCCGGTGATCTCGTCGCCCTCGTCGGTGGCCTTGGGTCGCTCGTCCGTGAGCGTGATCTTGAGCCCCTTGTTGAGGAACGCCATCTGCTGGAAGCGCACCCGGAGGGTCTCGAAGCTGAAGTCCGTGGTCTCGAAGATCGTCGTGTCCGGGTAGAACGTCTGGGTCGTCCCGGTCTCGTCCGTCTCCTCGCCCATGACCAGCGTGGTCAACGGCTTCCCGCCGTTGCCGAACGTCTGGCGCCACACGTGCCCCTGCCGGCGGACCTCCGTCTCCACCCGCTCGGACAGCGCGTTCACCACAGAGATGCCGACGCCGTGCAGGCCGCCGGAAACGGCGTACCCGCTGCCGCCGAACTTCCCGCCGGCGTGCAGGATCGTCATGACCACCTCGACCGTGGGCCGGCCCTCGGTCGGGTGCATGTCCACGGGGATCCCGCGGCCGTCGTCGGACACCCGCACGCCGCCGTCGGCCTGGAGGGTGATCTCGATGTGGGTGCAGTACCCCGCGAGCGCCTCATCCACCGAGTTGTCCACAACCTCGTAGACGAGGTGGTGCAGGCCGCGCTCGCCGGTCGACCCGATGTACATGCTAGGGCGCTTACGGACGGCCTCGAGCCCTTCGAGTACCGTGATGTCCGCCGCGCCGTAGGCCTGCTCTTGCCGTGAAAGGTCAGACACGCAGGATCTCCTCAATCATCGTCGGCGCCATCCCCTGACACCACCACAGCCCGGTCCTCGCGGGGAACTCCGGAGCGATGTCCGGAGCGTCATCGGGGCGGGCTGCTGGTTTCCATTCTACTCCCGAAAACGGCCGCTGGGCGCCTGTCCACAGGTTTTGGGCATACCCACCAGAAAGACCCCCGCGAGCCGCAGCGGCGAATCTGGGCACTTCTACCCATAGGTGTCCCTCGGCCCGCGCCCCCGAACGCTGCGCAGCCCGTGTTTCCACGACGGCCCCGCCGGCCCGAGGATGACGATCTCCCTGACCAGGTCCGGACCCACGTCCGCCGCGATCCGCGTGCGCAGCTGCCCCAGCAGGAGTTTCACCTGCGTGGCCCACGCCGTCGACGTCGCACGCAGCACCAGCGTCCCGTTCTCGAAGCTCTCGATCGTGGTGTGATCCGCGACGGCGTCTCCCACGATCTCCCGCCAGCGCCCGACGACGCTCGCGACCTCCAACTGTTCGCGCCACCCGCGCACGTCCATCAGGGCGTCGGCAACCTCCCCCAGCCGCTGCGGGTCCCGGTCCGACGGGCGGGCGCCGCTGCCGGCGTTGCCGAGGCCGGGCCCCCCGGGAATTCCCCCTGGCTCGGGCCTCCTGCGGTGTTTCCTCTTCTTGAACCCGGGCGCCGCGGCCATCTCCCGGGCGCGCCGGAGGGCCTCGGAGGCGGCGTCGTCGCTGGTCACGGGTTGTCCCCGGCTCCGGGCGGCGCTTCCTCCTCCAACTCCACGACGCCGTCCGTGACGCGGAAGCGTCGGCCGGTGAGTTCGGCCGGAATGTCCTCCGGGACTGCGGCGGTGATGAACACCTGCTGCGCCTCGCCGACCATGCTCGCCAGCCGCGCGCGGCGCTTCATGTCCAGTTCGGCGAAGACATCGTCGAGGATCAGGATGGGTGTCTCCCCCGCGGGCCCGTCCTCCCGCAGGAGTTCGAACGCCCCGATGCGAAGCGCGAGCGCGAGGGACCAGGACTCCCCATGCGAGGCGTAGCCGCGGGCGGGGAGGTCCCCGATCCGCAGCACGAGGTCGTCCCGGTGGGGCCCCACCAGGCAGACCCCGCGGTCCAGTTCCTGGGGGCGCAGCAGGTGCATCGCGTCCACCAGCCGCGCGGTGAGGGCGTCGATGTCGAGGGGATCCGGTGTGGGCGGCTGGCCCGCCTCACTGTCGCCTTCCGCAGCCCGCTGCTCGGCCTTCTCCAGTGAGGACCGTATCTCGATGGTGGCCTCGTCCGCGCCGTCGGACACGGACCGGTAGGCGGTCGCCACGAGTGGCGCGAGTTCGGACACCAGCGCACTGCGGGCAGCCATCATCTGCGCACCCGCGGCGGCAAGGTGGCCGTCCCACACGTCGAGGGTGGACATGAGTGCCCCCGGCACCCGCCGCCCCCCGCCGGTTGACTTCAGCAGGGCGGACCGCTGCCGCAGGATCTTCTCGTACTCGCCGCGCACCACGGTGAGGCGCGGGGTGCGCGCCACGACCAGGTCATCCAGGTAGCGGCGCCGCTCCGCGGGGTCGCCCTTCACGAGCGCCAGGTCCTCGGGCGCGAATACCACGGTCCTGATGACTCCCAGCAGGTCACGGGTTCGCGCCGGCGCACGGTTGATCCTGGCGCGGTTCGCCCTCCCGGCGATGATCTCCAACTCAAGTACCGTGGGGTGCCCGTTGCTCATCACCTTCGCCCGGACCACGGCTCCCGCCGCGCCCGCCCGGACGAGCGCGGCGTCGGCGGAGACCCGGTGCGACGAGAACGTGGAGAGGTAGGCGATGGCCTCCACCAGGTTGGTCTTCCCCTGGCCGTTCGCGCCCACGATGGTGATCACGCCCTCGGTGAACCTCGCGACCGCCTCGCGGTAGTTGCGAAAGTCGCTGAGGGCGAGATCGGAGATGTACAACCTAGTCGGCGGGCTTGACCGCGTGGCCGCCGAACTGCTGCCGGAGCGCCGCGATGGCCTTCATGGCCGGCGACTCCTCCTGGCGGGACTCGAAGCGTGCGAAGAGGGAGGCCGCGATGGTGTGCAGGGGAACCGCGTTGCGGATGCCCTCCTCGACGGTCCAGCGACCCTCGCCGGAGTCCGACGCATAGCCCTCGATCGCGTACAGTTCGGGGTCCTGCTTGAGCGCGCGCACCATCAGGTCGAGCAGCCACGAGCGCACGACGGTGCCCCGCTGCCAGGCCTCGAACACGGCCGGGACGTCCGGTACCAGTTCGTCCTGGGTGGTGAGCAGCTCGTAGCCCTCGGCGTAGGCCTGCATGATGGCGTACTCGATTCCGTTGTGCACCATCTTGGAGTAGTGCCCGGCACCCACCGGCCCGGCGTGCACGAAACTCTCCTCGCGGGGGCCCTCCGGGCGGAGGGCGTCGAAGATCGGCATGAGCCGCTCCACCACGTCCTTCTCCCCGCCGGCCATCATCGCGTAGCCGTTCTCGCGCCCCCAGACGCCGCCGGAGACACCGACGTCGACGTAGTCAATGCCCTTCTCCGCGAGAAGGTCCGCATTGGGCCGGTCGTCGCTGAACCGCGAGTTCCCGCCCTCGATCACCACGTCACCCGGCTCGAGGACCTCGGCGAGCTGGGCGATCGTCTCCTTGGTCGGCTTCCCGGCGGGCACCATCACCCACACGTTCCGCGGCGCCGGCAGGGCGTCCCGCAACGCCGCGAGGCTCTCCACCTCCGAGTTCTGGGGGTTGACGTCGAATCCCACGACGGTGTGGCCCCCTTCGCGCAACCGGGCCACCATGTTGAAGCCCATCCGTCCGAGACCAACCATGCCCAGGTCCATGACCTTCCCTAACTCGCAAATCGAATTGGCATGAGCAGGTAGAGGAACTCCTCCTGCTCCTCTCCCTCCGCGCTCCTCTTCCCCGACATCAGCACCGGCTTCGTGGGGTGGGTGAATCCCAGGCGCACGAACTCGGTGCCGAGGGCACCGAGGCCATCGAGGAACAGGTGGGGGTTGAACGCCGTGGTGATGTCCTCCCCCACGAGCGTCGCTTCCAGCGCCTCGGAGGCCTGGGCGTCGTCGCCCTGGCCGGCTTCCAGCACAACCTGGCCTTCGGTGAAGGTGAGGCGGATCGGGGTGTTGCGCTCGGCAACAAGGGCCACGCGGCGGGCGGCCTCGATGATGTCGGCCGTGCGCGCGACGGCGTACGTCGGCGTGGACTCGGGGAAGAGCCGCCGCACGGGAGGGTAGTCACCCTCGATCAGCTGGGACGTGGTCCTCCGGCCCGCCGCCTCGAAGCCGATGATCTGCTTGCCGCCGTCGGTCTGCAGCGCGATGTCGATCGTGCCGGCCTGGGTCATCGATTTGGCGACGTCGGACAGCGTGCGGGCGCGCACCAGGGCCACCTGGGAGATGTCCGGCCGGCGGGGGCTCCAGGTGATCTCCTTCATGGCGAGGCGGTAGCGGTCCGTGGCCAGGAGCGTGATCGTCTCACCCTCGATCTCCACCCGGACTCCTGTGAGGAGTGGCAGGGTCTCGTCACGGCTCGCCGCCGTGGTGACCTGCAGGATCGCCTCGTTGAATGCCCCGGAGTCGATGGTTCCCGCTATTTCGGGCAGCTGCGGCAGGGTGGGGTAGTCGTCCACCGGCATCGTGTGCAAAGAGAAGCGTGAGGCGCCACAGGTGAGGATCAGCTTGGTGCCGTCCAGTTCCAGGTCCACCGGCTTGGACGGCAGGGCCTTGGCGATGTCCGCGAGGATCTTCCCCTGGACCACGACCACGCCGGCGACCGACACGTGGGCGGGAACCTCGGACCGGGCCGACACCTCGTAGTCGAAGCTCGAGATCGTGAGGACCCCTTCTGCCGCCGCATCGAGCAACACACCCGAGAGGACCGGCACGGCCGGACGCGTGGGCAGGGACCGCGCTGTCCAGGCGACGGCTTCAGCCAGGACGTCTCGATCGACTCGGAATTTCACGACTTGACCTCTTCCTCCAGGACCCCACGCGATCCGCGATGCACTGTTCCAAGAATGTCATGGATCGGGCTTGGGTTTCGCGGCTTGTGGCTGGATCGGGAAGGTGCCCCGTCCCAGCAGTGGTGGTGGTTCTGATTTCTCTTCAATGGATGGTTTCGTAGTAGTCGTAGCAGTTGGGGATCATGTGGATAACCCCCGTTTCCGCTGGTGAGCGGTGCGCCAGCCTGTGGACGTCCTGTGGGTGGAGATTGCTTCGGACGGAAGGTGCTGTGGGTGGAGGCTCCGTCCACAACCCCGGTCCCCTACGGACCCACCCCGAACCACAGGAGATCCCGTGTCATTCACGTCCGGTCCACAGTTGCTGTGGAGGGAGCGGAGGGTGCGTGTGGTCCGGGACGTCACGCGGGGTGGCGGGCGTTGTGCTTGATCCGGTTGGTGAGTTCGGTGACCTGGTTGAAGATGGCGCGTTTCTCCGCCATCTGCTCTGAGATCTTGCGATAGGCGTGCATGACGGTGGTGTGGTCGCGGCCGCCGAAGGTCTGGCCGATCTTGGGGAGGGAGAGGTCGGTGAGTTCGCGGCACAGGTACATGGCGATCTGCCGGGCCGTCACGAGGACCCGGGAGCGGTCGGCACTGCAGAGGGCGTCCACCGTGATTGAGAAGTACTCCGAGGTTTCCTTCATGATGAGCGCCGGGGTGATCTCCTCCATGTCCACGTCCGAGACAAGGTCCCGGAGCACGAGCTCGGCGAGCGTGAGCTCCACGGGCGCCCGGTTCAGATTCGCATACGCCGTGACACGGATGAGGGCGCCCTCGAGTTCCCGGATGTTCGTGGAGATGCGGGATGCGATGTAGCTCAGCACCTCGTCCGTCGCCTGCAGGTTCTCCGCCTGGGCCTTCTTTCGCAGGATCGCGATGCGGGTCTCGAGGTCCGGCGGCTGCACATCGGTGAGCAGGCCCCACTCGAAACGGGAGATGAGCCGCTCCTCGAAGCCCTGCAGCTTCTTGGGCGGGGTGTCCGAGGTGATGACCACCTGCTTGTTGTCGTTGTGCAGGGTGTTGAAGGTGTGGAAGAACTCCTCGACCGTCTGCTCCTTGCCGCCAAGGAACTGGATGTCGTCCACCAGGAGGACATCCACGTTGCGGTAGCGGCGCTGGAAGTTCTCCGCCTTGTCGTCCCGGATCGAGTTGATGAAGTCGTTCGTGAACTCCTCGGAGTTGACGTAGCGTACCCGGACCCCCGGGTAGAGGTTCCGGGAGTAGTGACCGATCGCGTGCAGCAGGTGCGTCTTGCCCAGCCCGGAGCCACCGTAGATGAACAGCGGGTTGTAGGCCTTGGCCGGTGCCTCCGCGACGGCGCGGGCCGCGGCGTGTGCGAACCGGTTGGACGGGCCGATGACGAAGGTCTCGAAGGTGTACTTCGGGTTGAGGCGGGAGCGGTCCACCTCCATCGGGGTGGGGTGCATCGGCCGCTGTGATGGGATGCGGCCGGATGAGGCGCTGCTCACCGGCTCGTGGGGCTCTGCCGGCGAAGCCCCGGTGACGGCGTCCTCGAGCGACGTGTCGACGGTGACCGCGTACCGCTTGATGACGTCGTCGGGCATCACCTGCAGGGCGGCGAGAAGTGCCGGCCGCATGCGGGTCTCGAGGCGGTCCTTCACCAGGTTGGACGGGACGGCTATGAGGAGCGTGCCGTCGATGACGCCCAGGGGCTTGGCGAGCTTGGCGAAGGCCAGGTCGGAGGGGTTCAGGTCACTGCGGGAGCCGAGAACTTCAACGATGTCGTTCCAGAGGTCTTGCGATGGCACGCTCCCAGACACTGTCAGTCCCTCCCCGGAGCCCATGACCATGGACCCATATACACCTTTTCCACAGAATGTGGGTAACCGGCCACTCATCGTAACCGCTGGCGGCGGGCTTCTGAGTGGTCCAGCACGTCGGTTGTCAACACGACACGTCAACGATATCCACAATGAGACGAATGACCCACCGGGTATTGGTTCGCTCTGACGACGACGACGGCGGCGGGGCGGGAGACGACGATCGCCCTCCACTGACGTTTAGGCTTGGTTCGAACTCCACCGCCGGCACGAGCCGGAAAGTGACCGGCTCCACGCGCACGTCAGTTGACCCCCGCCCGTGACTTCCCGTACCGTTGATAGGCCGCACCTACGGCCTGCGCCCCCGCGCGCAGGCACCACCTGGCCTGAGGCGGCACCGCTTTTCGTAACACTCCTGGGAGACTGCCGTGAGCAAGCGTACGTTTCAGCCGAACAACCGGCGCCGCGCCAAGGTGCACGGATTCCGCCTGCGCATGCGCACCCGCGCCGGCCGCGCAGTCCTCGCGTCGCGGAGGCGCAAGGGCCGCGAGACTATTTCTGCCTGAGGTTGCTATCCGCCCGCAACCGGATGCGGCGGTCGGATGACTTCTCCGACACGCTGCGCGGCGGTGTGCGGGGGACCTCCGGCACCATGATCGTGCACCTCAACGCCAACCTCACCGAAGGGGACCCTTTGGTGGGGTTCGCTGTTTCCCGGGCCGTGGGCAACTCCGTCGGCCGGCACCGCGTGCAGCGCCGGCTGCGGCACCTGATGCGCGACGT
>Ga0209747_1000111_pt1 | contig 39079 bp, 38 predicted proteins | sample BarGraNGADG00311_FD_184498 | JGI IMG/M metagenome (GOLD analysis project Ga0209747, IMG submission 184498) | Arctic peat soil microbial communities from Barrow, Alaska - Barrow Graham LP Ref core NGADG0011-311 (SPAdes) (version 2) | ecosystem: Environmental > Terrestrial > Soil > Wetlands > Peat...
GTGAACGTGGACGTCCTCTACTACGGCGCCAACGGCAGCTTCCAGATCGTCAACCACAGGACGCTCGCGGCATACTCGCGCGCGACCTTCAACATGGCCGACCGCCTCCCGAGCGGCCGCGCGTCGATCCTTGTGCGGTGTACAACGCCGGGAAAGAAAGTGCTGGTGGAGCGCTCGATGTACTGGAACAACAGGGGCGCGGGCACCAACACTGTCGGTGGATACTCGGACTGAGCGCCGCTGCGGTGAGGGTTGCGCGACCTACTTCGCGCTCGAGGCCGAGCTTGAAGGAACCGCCGCGGCCTCGCAGGAGTAGACCTTCCAACCAGAGTCCTGGACAACTGTAAAAGTGCGGTTTCCGCCCGAGTTCTTTGCGCCGAACTCTACCGCGATCTTGACCGCCGGGACCTCGACCGAATTCGCCGCGAGTTTCTTCTTCGCCGCAGCCGTGTCCTTCTTGTACTGCTCTGTCGCCGCGCTCGTGTGGACCTGGAGCTCGGCCTGGTACTGCGCGTTGAGCGTGTCCACCTTTGCCTGCGCGGCGTTGAGCCGCGGGATTATCGCGCCTATCCGGGACTGTTCGGCGTAATACTGTGGCATGTGCTTGCCGTAAGTGATGCCGGCGTAGACGAGCTGCTCCTCGGCGGCCTGGCGCTCCTTCTGGACGTTCCCGAGCTCGGCGTTCGCCTTGTCCAGCAGAGGCCGGAACCTGTTGTCCATGTCCTGAACAGTGCCCTTCAACCGGTCGGCCATGCTTGAGACCGCCGGCGGCGAATAGCCCGCTTTCCTGACCAGGGCCGTTGTCGCCGCCCCGACGCTCACCGCCCGCGAGGCGTCACCAACATCGGCGCCGAGGGCCTCCCTCGTCGCCTCGAGCGAGGCGGTGTCGTAGCTCTGGCGCGCGGCGGCTTTGAGGTCGCCGGCGTGAAGGGCGCCGAGGAACGTGTTGAGGTTGCCAGCGGGGGTCTGCGAGCACCCGGCCAGGACAAGGCAGATCACAGCGGCGAGAATTGTGAGGATTGCTGCGCGGGCAGGTCTCATAGGCGCCTTTTCATCCCGTCACTCGAACACCGAGGCCGGTGCGTCGGGGTGGTCGGCCGGCATGATGCTCGTTCCGAAATCGACGACGGCCCAGGTCCCGTTGGTCTTCTTGAGAAGCCAGCTCGCGCCGTCCGTGGACTTGTTGACGGGCTCCATGTCGACCCGCGCCCACGAGCCTACGACCTTCTCGTCGAGCACGTTCAGCGCGCCTATTCCCGGGCTGTTCGCCTGCGCGCTGGCCTTCGCGGCCTTGACCGCGGCCTCGGAGTCCGGGACGGTCGTCTGAGAGGGGGTGGTCTTTGTCTGGGGCTGCGTGGTGACCGGCTCAGTGCCGGGGGTGGCTTTCGAGCTGCTCGGGACGGTCGACGGCACCGTGGCCCGGGTGTCCGGCTGCTCCAGGGCCGCCGGGCTCTTGCCGCCGCAACCCTGCGCCGTCATGAGAAGCGCGCAGCACGACAGCAGCAACAGCAGCGCCATCAGCAGGCGCGAGGATCCGGGTGAGAGCATGTCAATCTCCTTCGTCACTTCGGTTCGGGAGATTCTTCTATAGACGGAGAGGCCAGTCCTTGCCTCGCTGGCTCAATGGAGCAGCGACGTCGCCTTTGAGACGACGTTCTCAACCGTGAAGCCGGCGGTCGCAAGGGCGACGTCGCCGGGCGCTGACATCCCGAACCGGTCCCAACCGATCACCGCGCCGGAATCGCCGACGTACTTCGCCCAACCCATGGTCACCCCGGCCTCGACCGCGAGCTTCGGGGTTCCCGCGGGCAGAACGGCTTCGCGGTACCCGGGGTCCTGCTCCTCGAAGATCTCCCATGAAGGCATGCTCACCACCGAGGCGCTCACCCCGTCCTTGCCGAGGGCTTCGCGCGCGGCGAGCGACAGCGAGACCTCCGAGCCGGTCGCGATGATGGTGATGTCAGTGTCACCCTGCGGCGTCAGCAGATACGCGCCGCGCGCCAGCCCCACGGCGTCAGCAAGCTTCGACCTGTCGAGCACAGGCAGGCCCTGCCTGCTCAATGCAAACGCGACAGGCCCTTTCCTCAACAGAGCGACCCTCCACGCCTCGACGGTCTCACCCGCGTCGGCGGGCCTGATGACGGTGAGCCCGGGTATCGCCCTGAGGGCGGCGATGTGCTCCACCGGCTGGTGGGTCGGGCCGTCTTCTCCGACACCGAGGCTGTCGTGCGTGAAAAGGTAGATGACGTGGGTGCCCATCAGGGCTGAAAGCCTGATCGCCGGGCGCATGTAATCGGAGAACACCAGGAAAGTCCCGCCGTACGGCACCACCCCACCGTGAAGGGACATGCCGTTCATCACGGCGCCCATCGCGTGCTCGCGGACCCCGAAGTGGATGTTACGTCCCTTGAAGTCGCCCTTGCGCACGCTGTCGTAGCCTTTGATGAACGTCTGATTGGAGGGCCCGAGGTCAGCCGAGCCTCCGATCAGCTCCCACATCACCGGCGCGAGAGCCTCGAGCACTTTGCCCGAAGCGCCTCGGGTCGCGACCTTCGTCCCGGCCTCGAAAGTCGGGAGGCTCGACTCCCAGCCGTCCGGCAGGCGTCCGCTCATGACGCGACGCCAGTCGGCGGCAAGCTCAGGGAAAGCTTCCTCGTACCGGGTGAACTGCTCGTCCCAGACGGCTTCCATAGCAGCGCCCTTTTCGAGCGCGATCCGCATGCGCTCGAGCACGTCCTCGGGCACGCAGAACTCCTGCCCCTCAGGCCAGCCCAGGTTCTTCTTGGTCAGGCATGCTTCTTCGGCGCCGAGCGGTGCGCCGTGCGCTTTCTCGCTCCCCTCAAGGTTGGGGCTCCCGCACGCCAGCTTTGAACGCACGATGACCAGGCTCGGCTGGGAGAGGCTTGACCTGGCTTCCTCGATGGAGGCGATTACCGCCTCGATATCGTTGGCGTCCGCGACAAAAGGCGCGACGTGCCACCCGTACGAGCGGAAACGGTTCGCCACGTCCTCGGAGAACGAAAGGTCCGTGCTCCCCTCGATCGTGATCTGGTTGTCGTCGTATATGCACACGAGCTTCCCGAGCCCCAGGTGTCCCGCGAGCGAGCACGCCTCTGAGGACACGCCCTCCATCATGTCGCCGTCGCTCGCGATCGCGTAGACGTAGTAATCCGTGAGGTCGAACCCCGGACGGTTGAACCGGGCGCCGGTGAGCTCGCGCGCCAGGGCCATTCCGACGGCCATCGAGAGCCCCTGGCCGAGCGGGCCCGTCGTCACCTCTACGCCCCCGGTGGCACCGTATTCCGGGTGCCCGGGCGTCTTGCTGCCGAGCTGCCTGAACTGCCTCAGGTCCTCGAGGGTGAGATCGTATCCGGTCAGATAGAGGAGGCTGTAGAGGAGCATCGACGCGTGCCCGGCCGAAAGCACGAACCGGTCGCGCCCGGCCCAGCCCGGGTCGGCCGGGTTATGGCGCAGGAACCTCGTCCAAAGGGCGTAGCCCACCGGGGCGAGGCCCAGCGGGGCGCCGGGGTGCCCGGACTTTGCCTGCTCGATCGCGTCGATGGCAAGGCAGCGGATCGCGTTCACGCACTTGAGGTCCACCTCGTCGCTCGCCACGCGCGTCACTCCTTTCGAAACCGGGGTTCGCCCGGCCCGCTGGCTCAGGTCAATCGATACTATAAATGAACAGGCGCGGCGTTGCACGACAAGCAGTTCAACCATTCTCATGAAGGACTAACGCGCGCGGCTTCAGAAATCTGAGATACGGGGCCCGCCGCGAGCCGGAGGTGCACTTGGAAGAGCTGACCCGCGAGGACTGGGACAAGATCGCGTCTGAGACCGAGCGCGTCTACCGCGTAAACGAGGTGGATATCGGCACCGCGTACTACCACATGCCCAACTCGTATTTCTACCCGTCCTTTTTTGCCTGGGACTCAGGGTTTCAGGCAATCGCGATGCTGCACCTGGACCCGGACAAGGCGAAGCGCGAGCTCGAGACCCTCTTCGCCCAGGTGGCCGCCGACGGGCACATGCCCCACGAGGTGCTCATACCGTGCGCTGCGACAAGGGCCCGAACCGTAAGGAACTTCGCCAGGTGGATCGTCCAGTGGGAGTACGATTCCAACGGCGCCTCGCACATGATCGACCCGCCCGTGTACGTCTACTCCGCGAAACTCGTTTACGACAAGACCCGGGACAAGGAGTGGCTCGCGCGGATCTGGCCCGAGCTGTGCCGCGCGCTGGACTACCTGCTCGACGAGCGCAACCTGTTCGGCGACGGCCTGCTCGCGATAGTGCACCCCTGGGAAGCCGGCACGGACATGTCTCCCCAGCTGACTCCCGCGCTGGGCATCGACGCGTCCAGCCGGCTGGACTTCCTGCAGACGACGTTCTACGCGGCCCTGCTCTACAGGTTCTGCAATCGCAACTCCTGGGACATGGAGCGGCTCGCGGAAGCCAACAAGTTCGTCTTCGAGGACCTGACGCTCAACTGCATCGCGATCCGCGCCCTGATGAGCGCCTCCGCGCTCGCGGCGGCGCTGGACGACGACTGCGCCGAGGTGAGGTACAGGTCCGCCGCGCTTTACATGGCGGGAGTCCTGGAGCGGGTGGCCTGGGACGAAGAGCACGGTTGCTACTTCCCGAGGTGGGACGTCGCCGACCCACGCAGGGTCCGGGTCAAGACAGCGGCTTCCTGCATGCCGCTTTTCGCGGGCCTCTGCAGGCCGGAGCGCGCGAAGCGGCTCGCCGAAGAGCACCTGCTTAACCCGCGGGAGTTCCACGGCGAGCACCTCGTGCCCTTCAACCCGGCGGACGAGCTCACCACAACAAGGCCATGGGTCGAGAAGAAGCTGTGGGCCGGCCACTGCATCTGGATCAACTTCAACTGGATGATGGCCATCGGCCTCGCCGAGAACGGCTACGCCGGCGCCGCGCGGGAGCTGACACTGAAGACGGTCCGCATGATCGAACAGCAGGGCTTCTGGGAGTACTACGACTCGCTCACCGGCGAGGGGCGCCGCGTACGCGACTTCACGTGGCCCGGGCTCGCGCTGGACATGATGGCGAGGTTCTGGCCCGAAGCCGTTCCGCCCGAATAAGTGGCCTCGGGCGGTTTTCCGATACGCCGACATGCCCCGCCCGCCGGGCACTTTGCCCAGTTCGCTCCCTGGCACGGTTTGACTTGGTTTTTGAGTTATAATTCTCACGGTCGTATTGCCGAACGTCAGGGGGAATCTAGATGGCGATGAATGATATAGCAGGCAAGTGGGCACTGGTCACCGGAGCGGGCAGCGGAATGGGCAGGACAACAAGCCTGGAGCTCGCGCGGGCGGGGGCGAATGTCATCCTTGTCGACATATGCGGCGAAGCTATGGGCCAGGTGGCCAGAGAGGTCGAGGCCCTCGGCGTCGAGTGCCAGACTTTCTGCGTAGACGTTACCAACTGGGACCAGATCAAGGGAATGGCGGACACCATCAACGCCCGCTATGGAGCCCTCGACATCCTCATCAACAACGCCGGGATAGCCCACATGGGCTTCGTGGTCGACACCACGTTCGAGGAATGGAAGAAGCTCTTTGACATCAACGTCTGGTCGATCATCTACATGGTCAAGGCCTTCGCGCCGGCTATGATGAAGAGGAAGTCGGGCAACATCGTAAACGTCTCGAGCGGCCAGGCCTTCTTCGCGGTGCCCTCCTGGGGGCCGTACGCAGCCAGCAAGTTCACAGTCGCCGGGCTGAGCGAGGCCCTGAGATATGAGCTTTACCTGAGCCACGTGAGGGTGAGCACGGTCTATCCGGGCATCGTCCGCACGCCGTTCTACGACTCGATCACGGGCGGGTTCATGGTCAAGGCGGGCATGTGGTTCCTCATGGCGACCGCAGCCAAGCCAGAGAGCGTCAGCAAGCTCACCGTCAAGGGCCTCCGCAAGAACAAGGGGATGATTATCCCCGCGATCATGTGGCCCGTATACCTGTTCAAGCCGCTCCTCCCGATCCCGTTCGAGATCGCCGGCAGGATCGTCGCCTGGGGCTTGCGCAAAGAGCGCAGGCTCGGGGTCTGACGGAAGCGACAGCGGGCGGGCGGGCTTTGGACGACGCGACGCTGGACATTATCAGGACCGATAAGTACGCATCGCGCCTCGGTGTCGAGTTCGTCCTTGTCGAAGAGGGGCACTGCGTCACCCGGATGCCTCTCACTGAAGACCACGTGAACTTCCTCGGCCTCGTGCACGGCGGGGCCATCTTCTCGCTTGCCGACATCGCGTTCGGGGCGGCGGCGAACTCGTGGGGCACGAGGTCCATGGCTATCCATATCACCATCGACTACCTGTCCGCGCCCGGGGACACCCCCTACCTCGAGGCCGAAGTGCGCAAGACCGGCAAGGCCGGGCGCACGTGCTACTACGGCATGGAGGTCAGGAACGCCTCCGGAGAGGTCGTGGCGGTCCTTTCCGGCTGGGCATACCAGACCAATCGGCCGCTCTCCGGGGAGTAAACTTACCTTCTCCTGGCAGCGTCAAACCAATTAGGGCACGTGCTTCTGTTCAGTCGTGTCCATCGGTTGCCGATTAGAATCGTGTGCCGGGGCGCGTGAGCGAGTGTCTCCCGCGGGCCCGTTGAAAGGTAAGATGTAATGCGGAAAAGCACCAGGATCGCGATCGCGCTCTTCCTCACCGTGGCATTCACGATGTCGTTCGCAATGCCGCTTTCATTCGCCGCCGCCGCGCCGGTGGTCTCCGCGGGGGCGCCGGGCCTGGGCTTCGTCCCTTCAAAAGCCGACCCATCCAGGAAGCTGAACACTGCGAAGTACGGGCTCTCGAGCATGCCGCTCGCCGCATCGAGGAACCTCACCGTGAACGCCCCGCCCATCGGGAACCAGGGCCAGTACCAGAGCTGCGTAGGGTTCGCCATGGGGTACTACTACATGACATGGCTCGAGAAGCAGAAGCACAATGCCTGGGACATATCCCAGAAGCAGTACGACTACAGCCCCCAGTACGTCTGGAACGGGATCAACGGCGGTGGAGACAACGCCACCAGCATCTACGACGCGCTCTCCTACATGGAGAGCAACGGCTGCACGGACTGGGACGAATTCCCCTACGACGGCGCGAGCTACGCGGTGCAGCCGAACGCGCAAGACATCGAGGCGGCAAAGCAATACAGGATATCAAACGACTGGTCGTACTTCTTCATACAGCGGGACAAGGGGCCGGACGTCATCACCCCGCTCAAAGCCCAGCTCAACTCGGGCCAGCCTTTCGTCCTGGCGATCCCGGTGTACTCGGATTTCCCCGACTATGGCGGCAACCCGGACACCACCTACTACGATCACTACGGCGGCAGCCTCCTGGGAGGCCACGCCCTCTTCGTCGCCGGCTACAACGATAACGCGGGCGGCACAGGTCGCGGCGGCTTCCTCGTGTTGAACTCGTGGGGCGGGTCATGGAACGGCAACGGCCGGGTCTACCTCAGCTACGACTTCATCCAGACCTACGCCTACGAGGCGTGGCGGATGACGGCGATGGACTCCACGCCCTCGCTGACTTCTTTCATGCCGGCGAACGGCGGCTCGGGCCAGCTTGTGACAGCCAACGGCAACAACCTCGGGGCCTGGAGGCGCAACGCGAAGGTGACGTTTGCCGGAGGCAGGACAGGCCAGATCGTCAACTGGGCGAACGACCAGATCAAGGTGAGGGTGCCATCGGGCGCGCGCACCGGCAGCGCTTACGTCTATGACTGGGACGGCGTTGCGTCGAACCCGAAAGTCTTCACCGTCGGCGCCGCGTCGAACGCCGGGGCCAACTGGCTGCTCGCCGAGGGGGCGACCTGGCCGGGGATGGACGAATACATCCTGTTACAGAACCCGAACACGGCCGATTCCAACGTCAAGGTCGCGTTCATCACTCCCAAGGGTGAAGGGGGCGGCACCGTGGTCACGGTGCCCGCCAAAAGCCGCACAACGCTGCACGTGAACGACTACGTGCCCAACTCCGACGTCTCCGCGGCGATAACCGTCACGAGCGGCGCGACAATCTGCGCGGAGCGATCGATGTACTTCTCGACGAGCGACGGGAAGTGGGGCTCGCACGACTCGGTGGCCGCCGGCGGAGTCTCGCAGTACTGGTATCTCGCCGAAGGCGCGACGTGGCCCGGGATGGACGAGTGGATCCTGGTGATGAACCCGTTCAACAACGCCGTCACCGCGAAGGTGACTTTCGAGACGCCGGGCGGCGAGGTGGCCGGGCCCACGCTCAACCTCGGTGCGAACACGCGGCAGAGCGTGCACGTCAACGACCTCCTGCGCAACCAGGACGTGGCCGCCAAAGTTGAGTGCACCACGCCGGGCTACGGCATCGTCGCCGAGCGATCGATGTACATGAACACGCCGGACGGCAAGGTCGACTGCCACAACTCGATAGGCGCAACAGAGGCGGCGCCCGCGTGGGGCCTTGCAGAAGGCGCGACCTGGCCGGGCTATGAAGAGTGGGTCCTGGTGCAGAACCCAACGGCGGCGAGCGCGACAGTCGACATGTACTTCCTCACCCCGACCGACGTGGTGCGCGGCCCGACCGAGGCCATCGCGCCGGGAAGGCGCATATCGGTCAGGGTAAACGACTACGTCAGTGACCAGGACGTCTCTACGATGGTCTTCACGAAGTCCGACACCGAGGCCGTCGTCGTGGAGAGATCGATGTACATAGCCGCGAACGCCCAGAGGAGAGGCGCGCACAACTCGCCGGGCTCCATCTACTCGAGCAAGGACTGGCTGCTGCCGGAGGGCTGCACATCGCCGGGCTTCGACGAGTGGGTGCTGGTCATGAACCCGGACACCAAAGCCACCGCCAACGTAACGCTGACTTTCATGACCTCGCACGGGCAGGTGCAGGGGCCTGCGGCCCAGGTCCCGCCAGCCTCCAGGAAGACGTTCCACGTCAACGACTACGTGAGCGGCGACGTCTCCACGCGGGTCCTCTCGGACAATTACGTCATCGCCGAGCGCGCGATGTACATGAACACCCCGCAGGGCAAAGCCGGTGCGACCGATTCCCTGGGAGTGCCCGCCGCGATGCTCGGCCAGTCCGGCTCCGGCCCCGCGCCCGCCGTGCAGCGGCTGCAGCGGTCCTGGTGATCACTGGCTGGCCCACGCATAATTCACTCCAATAGTGTAAAATCACATCTCATCGCGGCATGAAACGAGGACGACAATGAAGGTGAAATGTGACGCCTGCGGGCGCGAGTTCTATAAGGTCTACTGGGACATGGAGCCCCACCTGTGCAGGACGTGCCAGGCCCTGGGCAAGGACGCCTGCGGGGAGTGCGAGGGCTGGTGCTGCGAGCGGCCGAACGAAGAGGGCCGCATCGCGCTGCTGGACGACGAGAAAGAGCGCTTCGGCCTCAAGCGCGACTGGATGTGGGCCGAGCCCTGCCGGTGGCGCGATCCCGGGTCGGGCCACTGCATCCTGCGGGTCCGCTTCCAGCCGACGGTCTGCAAAGAGTACGTCTGCGATGACATGGTCAAATCCGCAAAGAAGAAGCTCAGCCTCCGCAACCGCGCCGCGGCGACGGGCGGCTCTTGAGCTCGTGCCTGAGCGCGCGCTCCGGGGGGTAACCCTCGAATGAAGCTCGTCATAGGCGCCACGTTCGCCCTGGTCGCAACGGTCCTCATCAACTACAGCAACTTCCTGCAGAAGCGGCAGCTTGCCTACCTGCCCCGGATCGGCGAGGAGAGCGTCCTCACGACAATCCGCGGTTTCCTGGCCTGCAGGCCGTGGCTCGCGGCCCAGGGGATGCAGATAGGCGGGGCCTGGATACACAACGTGGCCGTGGGGTTGGCCCCGCTGTCGGTCGTGCAGCCGATCAACGCCGCGGGCATATGCCTGCTGGTGTTCCTGGCGATCACGCGCTTGAAGGAAAAAGCATCGGTCGTCGACTGGATCGGCATCATCTCGATCGTCGGCGGCGTCCTCATGCTCGGGGTCACCCTGCTCAACGCGCAGGCCGCCACCAGCTCTTACCGTCCGGTGATCCTGTGGTTCTTCATAATCCTCATGGTGCTGGTCGCGTTCTCGACGCTGGTGATGGCGTTCGTGCGAAAGGACGAGCGCGCGTCGTCCTTCCTCGGCATAGGCGTCGGCTGCCTGGTGGGCCTGACCGCGATCTTCACCAAGATGGCGTGGACGGACATCGGCAACCGGTGGGGAGAGTACAAGGTTGCGGGCTTCATGTTCTCCTCTTTCTTCTGGATCGCGATCATCACTACCCTAATCGCGATGGTGCTCTTCCAGACGGCTCTGCAGAGAGGGTCCGCGATCGTGGTTGTGCCGCTGGTGACGGGCTTCAGCAACCTGATCCCTATCGTCGTCGGGTTCATCGCGTTCCGCGAGCCTTTCCCGCAGGGCGCCCTCATGATCACGCTCCGGCTGGGGTCGATACTGCTTATCATCGGAGGGGCCGTGCTGCTGTCGTTGCGAAAAGAAGGCGGTCAGACCAAGACGGTCTACAAGGAGGAGCAGCCCTCGGCCAGCGCTGAGGACGAATTCCTGGAATTGACCTGACCCTGTCTGCCGGGAGGGCAGCATGGGCTTCATCATGAGGAGAACTCGATGGCAGGTGGCCGGTTCGACGGCAAGGTGGTGGTGGTTACCGGGGCGGGAAGCGGCATCGGCAGGTCGATCGCGAGGTCCTTCGCGAAGCGGGGGGCGCGGCTGGTCCTGGCCGACTTCGACGCATGCTCGCTCGATGACGCTGCCGCGGAGTTTAGTGCGATGGGATCGGAGGTCCACCCATTGCTGGTGGACGTCACCCGCCCTGAGGAAGTCGCTTCGCTGTGCGACGCGACCTACGAGAAGATGGGCCGGTGCGACGTGCTGGTGAACAACGCCGGAGTCGCCATGTTCGGGCTCATGGAGAACCAGACCCTCGAGGACTGGCACTGGATCATGGAGGTAAACCTGTGGGGAGTGATCCACGGGTGCCACTGTTTCTACCCGAGGATGATCGAGCAGGGCGGCGGCCACATAGTGAATGTGGCGTCCGGCGCGGGCCTGATGCCGATCCCTGCCCAGAGTGCCTACTGTACTTCGAAGTACGCGGTCGTGGGGCTGAGCGAGACCCTGCGGGGTGAAGCCTCGGTCAACGGCATCGGCGTGTCGGTAATATGCCCGGGCTTGGTCTCGACGAACATCTCGAAGACTGTCCGTTGGAGGATGGAGACACGAAAGTGCCGGACCCCCGAAGAGCTTGCTGACATGTCCGTGGACTTCCTCGCGCGCAAGGGCTGCCCGCCGGACATCGTCGGTGAGGCCGCCGTGCGGGCGGTATTGAAGAACACCGGGGTCGTGCCCGTCGGGGCGAGCACGCGCCTGATGGACTATGCACACCGGCTGTTCCGTCCGACGGGGCGCATCGTGCAGGCCGTCGCCTTGAAGGTCATGCAGCGCGGGCTGTAGAACGGGAGATGGAGATCGATTCCCATGGACAGCGGAGCCGTCATGGCAGCGCCTGAAAAAACCGAAGCGAAGATTCCCGCGGACCGCGAGGCGCAACGCAGGGCGGACATCCTGGAGGCCGCGCGCGGCCTGTACCAGAGCTACGGGTACAAGAAGACCACGATGGAGGATATCGCCAGGGCTGCCGGGATCACCAAGCCCACCATCTATTCTTACTTCAAGGGGAAGAAAGACATCCTGGTCGCGCTGGTCGAGTGGGAGGGGTCGCGCATCCTCGAGCGGGGGATGTCCGGAGCACGGGAGGGCGCGCCGGCGGAGGAGCAGCTGGCGGCGATGTTCCTGGCCACCGACAAGTTCCTCAAGGAAGACACGTTCCTCCAGGGCATCGTCAGCCGCGACCCGGACATCCTGACCCCCGAGGTCGTCTCGACGGCGTTCGACTTCGAGCGCAAGATCATGGAGGCCGTGGCGGGGATACTCGAGAAGGGCATGGAGCAAGGCTCGGTCCGAAAGAGCGACCCGAGGCTGATGGCGTACGCCATCGTGCGCCTGCACGAGGCGTTCACGTTCACGGCGTTCTTCGACCTCGACGGGTACACGCCCGACCAGATAAGCGCCTTCTTCGTGGAGATGATGGTGAACGTCCTCAAGCCTCCCGGTTGAATGCCGCTTGCCTAAAGCCGCGAGACTCAGCACAATAGAGTTGGCACCCGATATCTCAAGGACGGCAGAATGCAGAGCGAAGTCATAGCTTTTTTCGACCTGGACCACACGCTTCTCGACGGCGCCAACGGCACCATCTACGCGGTGCAGATGGTGCGCGAGAAACTCATGGCCAGGCGCGTCCTGCTGCTGGTCATCTGGTACTCCATCCTCTACAAGCTGAACAGGCTTCCGCGCGAGGCCGTCTACAAGAAGGTGCTCGACGAGATGGGCCGGTACACGGTCCTGCGGATGATCGAGCTGATGGACTATGGCTTCGAACAGTTCATCATCCCGAAGCTCTATGCCGGCGGCGTCGACATCGTCCGCGAGCACAGAGACAAGGGGCACAGGACGGTCATCGCAACGGCCGCCGGGGAGTACATCGCCGAGCGGGTGCGCGCCCAGCTCGGCGCGGATGACATCATCGCCACCCCGACTCCCATCAAGGGTGAACACATGACGAGCGAGCAGATGGGCCCGTTCGCGTTCATGGAGGGCAAGCTCGAGATGGCGAAGCAATACTGCGCCGATCACGGCGCTGACCTCGACAATTGCTGGTTCTACTCTGACAGCACGAGCGACCTGCCGCTGCTGGAGGCTGTGGGCCACCCGGTCCTCGTCAACCCGCAGCTCAAGCTCAGGCTCGCGGTGCGCGGAAGGGGCTGGCCCATCCTGAACTTCAAGGGTTATGCCTCTTTTGACAAGGTGACCCGCCCTGCCCGGGTGGCGACACCCGAGCTGAACCACTTCCTTCAGATCTACGAAGCCGCCCTGGCCGAGCAGCACGCCTGATTTCCCGCCGCCGGGACATCTTTTCGGCCACCCATCGTATATAGAGCACGTTTCTACACGGGTGGTGACATGAGATTCGATGTGCTCATCATGAGGACGTCAGACGGGCGCTTCTCGGCGGTGGTCCCAGCGCTGCGTGACTGGTTCACGTTCGGTGACTCCGAAGGTGAAGTGCTCGACCGCGCCCGCGGGGCGATCGGCGACTTTCTGTCGGTCAGGGGCGGAGGCCTGCCCGAGATAGTCCTCATCTGCCGCCGCCATTAAAAGTTGACAGAAAGAAAAGGCGGGCATGTCGCCCGCCTTTTCTCGTGATACAGCGCGGCCTCGTCTATAGCGGCTCGAACCGGTCGATGTCGGAGAGGCTCCCCACGGGCTCGTCCACCCAGAGGGTCTTCACCTTCATGCCGATCTTCGCGTCTTTCCAGTCGAGGCCGGTGATCGTTCCGGTCACCCACGTGTCGGCCCCGTCGAGCTTGATCATCGCGGCCAGCCTGAAGTCCTCGATCGGGTTTCCACGGACGTCGGCCATCTCGACACAGTAGCTCATGACGACCCCAGTGTCCTTGACCTCGACCACGTCCTGAATGTCGACGAAGCACTTACGGCAGAACGTCGGCCCCGGGACGTAGACGGTCCCGCACTGGTGGCACTTGATGCCGCGGATCTTCTTGTCCTTCATGGCGTCGACCAGTAGCTTCATGCCCCCGCCGTCGATCATGTACTCGTAGGTGGACACGTCCCATGTGCCCCCTACCTGGCGGGTCTCTTCACCCATCTCGAATGTCATATCGTCCACCTCCCTCGCTACCCGTGCCGGGGCTCGTCGCCGAGCACCGTGACCGTTACGTACTGGAACATGCCGCCCCAACCGTGCGAGACGGCGTTCTTGACCTTTTTGGGGATCTGGTGCCCGCCCTCGATCTTGCGCATGATCTGCAGGGCGCACTCCGCGGGCCTGTTCATCGCGGAAGCGCCGATCGCGTTCGTCGAGAACACGCCACCGCTCGCATTGGTCGGGAGCCTCCCGTCGATGTTGAGGTCGCCCGCGTCGAGCATCTTGTGGGCCTGGCCCTCGTCGCACAGCCCGAGCTTCTCGAGCCACATCAGCGACTGGTGCGCGAACCCGTTGTACATCTCGGCCATGTCGATCTCTTTCTTCGGGTCCTTGATGCCCGCCATCGCGAACGCCCTGGCCGCGGCCAGCTTGGCCCCCTCCTGCTCGGCCGGGTCCGTTATCTGGCCTTCGATGAAGTTGCCCGTTGCCGGGTCGGTGGTGCAGGTCCCGACGCCGTTGATCCATGCGACGGAATCGGCGATCTTTTTCACCTTGTCCTCGGAGGCGACGATCACGACGGTGGCGCCGTCCGAGGTCGGGCACGTGTGGCCGAACCTCAGAGGCCAGGCGATGAACGGCGTCGCCTGGACGTCGGCAACGGTCGTCTTCTTGCGAAGGTGCGCATACGGATTGAGCGCCGCGTTGCTGCGCTCGAGTGCCGCCATCTTGTCGATGTGCTCGGGGGACGCACCGGAGTGGTGCAGGTAGCTCATGGCCTGGTAGGCAGCCGCTCCGGTCGAGCCACCGCCGCCGAAGCCCATGCCCTTGCCGCCGAAGAGGTCCATGCCGTTCTGGACCATCGTCATCGCCTCCGGCATCACGATCCCCGACAGCCCGACCTGCGAGTCGCCCTCGGACTGCTTCTCCCAGGTCACGGCCATCACGACGTCGTGCATGCCGCTCGCGACGTGGTAGTAAGCCGAGTGGAGCGTCGACATGCCGGTGGTGCCGCCGGTCGAGATGCGCATGTAAGGCTTGTCGAGCGCCCTGCAGTACTCCGTCGCCCAGAGGTGGGGAAGGTTCACGCCCTCGAACGTTTGCATGTTGCCGAACGCTATCGCGTCGATGTCGTCCGGCGTCAGGTTCGCGTTGCGGAACGCCGCGTCAACGGCCTCACTGATCATCTCGGGTATGTTGACGTCCTTGCGCTTGCTGACGAACACCGGGGTGTACCCGACGCTGATTATTCCAACGTTTCTCATTTTCATCCCTCCTCCGTGCTCAGGACCATGACGGCGTCGTGCTGCGCGCAGAACCCGTCCTGGCCGTGCGCCACGGCGGTCTTCGCGCCTGATACCTGGGCGTCGCCCGCGAGGCCCTGGAGCTGGCGGACGCAGTCTGCGATCCGCACGAGCCCGGCCGCGCTGAAGCAATACGCCCCGATCCCGCCGCCTGACGGGCAGATCGGCATCGGCCCGCCAAGGTCAGCGGCGCCGCTCTGGGCCACCTTGGATGCGCTCCCCTCCGGGAACAATCCCATGGCCTCGGTGAAGATCGGCTCCTGGTGGGCGAACTTCGCGCTCACTTCGGCGACGTCGATCTGCTTTGCCGGGTCGCTGATGCCCGCCATCTTGAACGCCCGCTCCGCCGCGAGCTTCGTGGCCTTGGACGAGGCCAGGTCGCGCTCGCCGAGGTAGTAGCTCTCAACCGAGTTGCCCATTCCCCTTATCCAGACGGGCTTGTCCGTGAGCTCCTTCGCGCGCTCCTCGGAGGCGAGGATCATCGCGCATGCGCCGTCGGTGCGCGGGTAGCACTGGAGCTGCCGCAGCGGCTCGTACAGGTAATCGCTGGCGAGAACGTCGCCGGCTGTCGCACCCGCCTTGGACTGGACAGCGTTCTGGTTCATCGCCGCGTTGCGCAGCAAGCGCGCCGCGATCTCGTTCAGGTCGTCTTCGCTCACTCCAAACTTGTCCAGGTAAGCCTTTGCCTGGAGGGCCGCCGTCGAGAGCTCGTTGAGAAGCCCCATCTGGCGGTCGTAGGTCGGGTTGAGCTGGTAGTCCATGACCAGGTACGGGCGGAAAGTGGAGGCTCCGGCGCTGTTTCCGACCACGAGGGCCGTGTCGTAGTTGCCGGACATCAGCCTCATGGCCGCGTATTGCGCGGCCCAGAGCCCGTCCGCCTCGACGTGGGTCTCGTCCTTCATGTAGGCGCCTACCGGAGTGTCCTCGAAGACGTTCGCTATCGTGTGGCCGACCTCGAAGTCGTTCGAACAGAGGACGAACGTCTCGATGTCGTGCCTGGTGAATCCAACGCTGTCATACAGGCCCTTGACCAGGTCGAAGAGCATCCGCTCGCGCGGGACGCCGATGGCGCCGCTCATGATCTGCGCATGGGCCACAATCGCTATCTTTCTCATCACGTCACCCCCCTAACCCGCCGGCTCGAAGTGGCTCAGATCGGCGAGGCTGTCCTCGGCCGGGTCCTTGAACACGGCCTTGACCTTCATGCCCTTCTCGACGTCGGTGGGCGATACGCCCTGCACGAGCGCCGGGATGAGCGACGTCGCCCCGTCGAGCTTGATGAGAGCGAGGACGTAGGCGCTGTCCGCTTTCTCGACGAGCCCCAGATTGAGGTTCACATGGCCGATGGTAAAGTTCTCGATCGTGCCTTCGGGGCCGACCTCGACCCACTCGTCCATCACCGCGTTGCACTTGCCGCAGATCTTCCTCGGCGGGACGATCACGGAAGCGTCTCCCGGGCACTTCACCCCGAGGATCTTCTTCTCCCCAAGGCCTTTGATGTACCGCTCGATGTAGGGTCCCACGCGGTAGTTGTACGGGAAATCGAGCGGGACCACCACATTCGCGACGATCCTCTCCTGCTGCGCCGACATAGCCTCACCTCCACCATAGAACGCGTTACTTAATAGTTTGACCACTCAGGCTATACTGTTAGCCAACAGAGCGCGTAGATTCTATACCCACCAGGGCCTCGCTGTAAACAGGTTGGTCGGCTTGAGCGCTCCGCGGGCCGCCCCGGTGGGGATTGACGCCCGCCGGTGCAAGTCGCCAGCCCATACTCTAATATATGACCATGAAGAAAATACTCATCATCGAAGACGAAGTGCCGCTCGCCGAAGCGCTGAAGTACACGCTGGGCAAAGAAGGCTACGAGGTGAACATAGCCCACGACGGTGCGGAAGGCCTGGAGCGGTTCGGCCGGGACGGCGCCGACCTCATCCTGCTCGACATCATGCTTCCCCACGTGGACGGGCTCGAGGTGTGCAGGCGCATCCGGCTCGGTTCCCCCGTGCCGATAATCATGCTCACCGCGAAGGACGCCGAAGTGGACGAGATACTCGGCCTCGAGATGGGGGCCGACGACTACATAACAAAGCCGTTCAACATGCGCACGCTGATAACCAGGGTGAAGGCCGTGCTCAGGCGCTCTGGTGAAGCGCACGGACATGACGCGAAGGCGTCGATCACCCGGGGCGACATCACCATGGACCGTGAGAAACACGAGGTGACCGCGCGCGGAGCGCCGGTAAAGCTCACGCCGACGGAGTACAGGCTCCTGGAGGCGCTGATGTTGAGACCGGGCAAGGTGATCGGAAGAGGGCAGTTGCTGACGGCCGTCTGGGGCGAGTTCTACGGCTCGGGCAAGACGCTCGACGTGCATGTCCGACACCTCAGGGAGAAGGTCGAAGCCGACCCGGCCCACCCCGTCTACGTGCTCACCGTGAGAGGCACCGGCTACAAACTCGGGGCCCCGAGCGGGGAGGCCGCCAATGCGTAGCCTGAAGAGGACGCTGCTTGCGCGCTACGTCGTGACGGTCGCGACCATAGTCCTCATCGTCGTGTTCGTCCTCGCCTTCGCCGTCCATGCGAGGCTGCCCGAAGCGATCGTGGTCGTCGTCGGGCTCGCCATATTGCTCGGCTTGCTGGCCTGGATGACGGTCTGGACGCACAGGACGCTGGTGCGCGACCTCAACGAGATCGGCACGGCGCTCGAGAAGATCGTGGTCGACAACGACCTCGACCACATTCCCCAGCCGCGGTTCAGGGAGATAAACGACCTCGCGCACCAGATGGATTCCGTAGCCGCGAAGGTGAGGGAGAACTACAGGCTGCTGGACCAGGAGCGCGACAGGCTCCAGACCATCCTCGAGAACATCAGCGTCGGCATCATAGTTGTCGGGCGGGACCTCAAGACGCGGATGATCAACCCCGTTGCGCAGAAGCTGCTCGGGTCGACGGAGGAGTACGCCCTCGGCAGGACCTTTACCGAGATACACCACACGCCTCCGATAGACCGCGCCATAGAGAAAGCCGGCCTGGGCGGAGCGGTGAGCGAGGAAGTCCGGATCACGCTGCCAAGAAGGAGGACGCTCAAGGTCCAGGCAAGCCCGATCCGCAAGGACGACGGGGGCATCGCGGGCGTGATCTGCATCCTTGAGGACATCACGTCGCGAAGGCGTCTCGAGAGGATCAGGAGAGATTTCGTGGCAAACGTCTCGCACGAGTTGCGGACGCCGGTCGCGAACATGAGGGCGGTCGTGGACGCGCTGCTGGCGGGGGCGGCGAGCGAGCCCGAGGCCGCGGAGCGCTTCGTCCGGGACCTGGACACTGAGAGCAAGCGTCTCGCCGACATAATAGAAGACCTGCTGGTACTGTCCAGGATCGAGTCGGGCAAGAGAGCCGAGCCCTACGGGACCTTCGGCGTGGGGGAGGTGCTCGCGGAGATCGTGCTGGAGAAGGCGGGCCTCGCGAAGAAGAACGAAGTCGTGCTCGAACTCGGGGCCGACTCGGGGGCGATGCTCTCGGGAGACAGGAAGCTGTTCAAGACGGCCTGCTCGAACCTTGTTGACAATGCTATCAAGTACAACAGGCCCGGAGGGCGGGTGGACATATCGGTCGACGGAGACGATGGCGAGATCGCCGTCGCGATCGCCGACACCGGCATCGGCATCCCGGCTTCGGAGCAGCGAAAGATATTCGAGCGTTTCTACCGTGTCGACAAGGCCAGGTCGAGGGAGACCGGCGGGACCGGGCTCGGCCTCTCCATCGTGAAACATGCGGCGGATTTTCACGGCGGCAGCGTGCGCGTAGTGAGCAGCATCGGCGAGGGCTCCACCTTTACCCTCATCCTCCCGTCGTAAGTGGAAGGCGTCGTTCGCTTTCCACTTTTCTTAACCGATTCTTAAGATTCTCCTAACCCAATCTGAACCGGCCCCATGTTAGATTCTGGCCATGAAAGGCAAGCCCGCTTTACAGAGGACCGCTTTCTTGATCGGCATGGCACTGGCCGTGGCCGTCATCCTCACCTCCACCGGATGCGGCGGCAATCTCCAGAAGAACGCGCTGCGCGGCACGGTCAAAGGCTCCGGTTCGACGACCCTCCTGCCGGTCGTTCAGGAAGCGGCCGCACAGTTCACCGAGAAGTACCCCGGCACCAAGGTGGACATCCAGGGCGGGGGTTCCAGCGTAGGCATCACGCAGCTCGAACAAGGAGTGGTCGATATCGGCAACAGCTCGCGAAGCCTCAACCCCGGCGAGGGCGGGGGAAAGCTCGTGGACCACCCCGTCGCCTTCGACGTCATCGCGCTCGTCGTCAACCCCAAGATGCCGGTCAGCAACCTCTCGGACGCGCAGGTGAAGGGGATCTTCCTCGGCACCATCAAGAACTGGAAAGAGGTCGGCGGGCCCGACAAGGAGATCGTCGTTGTCATCCGGGACCAGGCGTCCGGCACGCGGGAGATGTTCGACAAGAAAGCCCTCGGGCAGACATCGACTGGACCCCCGATACAGTGCACGTCTTCGGCGATCGAGTCCGGCTCCAACGGCGTCGTCCGCGAGATTGTCGCGACGACCCCCAACGCGATCGGGTACATCTCGTTCGGCTACGTCAACAGCCGGCTCAAGGCCGTAGCGTTCAACGGCGTGCAGCCCTCCAAGGAGACCGGGGCGTCCGGCCAGTATACGATGGCCCGGTACCTGCACATCTTCACAAAAGGCAAGCCCAAGCCCGTCGTCCAGGCGTACATCGACTTCGTCCTGAGCGACAGGTTCCAGAAAGAGATCGTGGCAACGGAGTACATACCGGTAAAAGAAGTCAGGACGCCATGACCCAGGAAGCGCCGAAAAAAGGCATCGCAGGGGTCATGAAAGCCGTCGTCGTCGGCGAAAGGGATCGCTGGGTGAAGCTGGTGTTGCTCGTATGCGCGTCTCTATCCATCTTCGCGGTCCTCTTGATCCTGCTGTTCATCTTTCGCGAGGCGCTGCCCGCCATCACCAAGTTTGGCATCAAGGACCTGTTCTTCTCGACAAACTGGGCGCCCAACCCGGCGAATCCGGCCGCCGGACACTACGGCATGCTGGCATTCACCTGGGGCACCTTTCTCACGACCGTCTTCGCGATGATCCTCGCCGCTCCGCTCGGGATAGGGGCGGCGGTGTTCATCGACCAGGTCGCGCCGGAGAAGATGGCGAGGCTGGTGCGCCGCGGCATCGAGCTGCTGGCCGGGATCCCGTCAGTGGTGATCGGCTGGTTCGCTCTGACGCTGCTCGTCCCGGCGATCTCTAAGGTGACCGGCTCGGCCGGCTACGGGATACTCGCTGCGTCGCTGGTCCTCGTGGTCATGTCGCTCCCGACGATCACGACCCTGAGCGCCGAGAGCCTGCGCGCGGTCCCGATCGAGCTCAAGGAAGCGTCGACTGCGATGGGGGCGACCAGGTGGCAGAGCACCTACAAGGTGCTGCTGCCCTCGGCACGAGACGGCCTGATCATCGCGACCATCCTGGGCATGGGCCGCGCGATAGGGGAGACGATGGCGGTCCAGATGGTGATCGGAAACGCCAGGGGTTTCGCGCTCTCGCCGTTCCAGAGGACGAGCACGCTCACGACGCGCATCGTCACCGACATGGGAGAAGCGACCGGCCTCTACCGCAGCGCCCTGTTTGCGCAGGCGCTCATGCTGCTGCTGCTGGCCATATTCCTGATCGTGTGTATCAAGCTGATATCACGGAGCCGGGGGGCGACGGTATGAAAGACAAGTCGAAGGCCATGAAAGGCCGGCGGGCCGACAGGGCGGCGACCACGGTCTTCTGGATACTGGGCATGATAGCGGTCGCCCTCCTCGCGTTCATCATCATCGAGATATTCGCCAGAGGCCTGCTGACCGCGCTCAACCCGAAGTTCATCTTCGGCAAGCCCCAGGCCATCAAGAGCGGGGGCGGAATCTTCCCGATGATAGTCTCCACGCTCTACATGGTGGTGTTGAGCCTGATCATCTCGCTGCCCATCTCCATCGGGGCCGCCATATACATGTCTGAGTACGCCAGGAAGGGCAAGCTGACCGGCCTGATCAGGTCGAGCCTGGACACCCTTGCGACGCTCCCCTCCATTGTCTTCGGCCTCTTTGGAATGGCGCTGTTCGTCATCTACTTCTCGTGGAGCTACTGCCTGCTTGCGGGCGCCGCGACACTCGCCATCCTCAACCTGCCCATCCTGCTGCGCGGCAACGAGGAGGCCATCAAGCTCGTCCCCCAGACTTACCGCGAGGCATCGATGAGCCTGGGAGCAAGCAAGTGGACGACGATCAGGCAAGTCGTGATCCCAAGCGCCATGCCCGGCATCCTCACGGCCACCATCCTGCCTATCGGAAGGATTGTGGGAGAGTCGGCGGCAATCATATTCACGACCGGGCTGTTCGTCAGGAACATACCGATAAGCCCGTTCGACACCGCCGCGCCTCTTGCCGGCTACGTCTGGTACGCGCAGACCGAGGGGGCAACGAAAGACTACTTCCGTATCGTGAACGGCGGCGCGGCATTGCTGCTGCTCATGGTGCTCGTCATCTACTTCCTCGCAAGATATGCGGGGCGGAAGTATCAGGAAAAGAAGCTCTTAGGAGGATGATGGAAGCGACTGCCACCAAGATCGACACCGAAAAGAAGATGGAGATCAAGAACCTCACCATGTTCTACGGCGGGTTCAAGGCGATAGAGGACATCTCGCTCGACATACCCCCACGAAAGATCACGGCCCTCATCGGGCCGTCCGGCTGCGGGAAGAGCACGCTGGTCCGGTGCCTGAACCGCATGAACGACCTGATAGATGGCGTTCGCGTGGAGGGCGAGGTCGACCTGGACGGCGAGAACATCTACCGGCCGGCGTACGACACCATCGGCCTGCGCCGCAGGGTGGGGATGGTGTTCCAGAGGCCTAACCCGTTCCCCAAGAGCATCTACGAGAACGTCGTCTACGGCCCGAGGCTGATTGGGATAAAGAACAAAGACGAGCTGGACACGATCGTCGAAGAAAGCCTCAAGAAAGCGGCGCTGTGGAACGAGGTCAAGAAGAACCTCCAGGAGTCGGGCATGAGGCTCTCGGGTGGGCAGCAGCAGCGGCTCTGCATCGCGAGGGTGATCGCGGTGCAGCCCGAGGTGATACTTTTCGACGAGCCGTGCTCTGCCATCGATCCCGTGGCGACCCAGCTCATCGAGGACCTGATGGCCGAGCTCAAGGAGAACTACACGATGGTCATCGTCACGCATAACATGCAGCAGGCGGCGCGCGTAAGCGATTTTACGGCGTTCATGCTGGTGCAGGAGCAGGGTGAGCCCGGAAGACTGATAGAATACGGGGACACAAACACCATTTTCACCATTCCTACTGACGAGCGGACGGAGCGGTACATCACCGGGCGGTTCGGTTAGCCCGCCGGCACGAAAGGGACAACGCGAGAATGGAAGTACGCAAGACTTTTCACGAGCAACTGGACGAGCTGTACCTCGACCTCCTCAAGATGGCGAACAGCACGGTCGAGATGGTCGACAGGACCCGCCAGGCATTCGCCAAGCTCGACTGCGAGATGGCGAAGAGCATCATCGAAAGCGACGATGTCCCCGACGACTTCGTCATCAAGATCGAGGACAGGGGCATCGAGCTGCTGGCACGGCAGGCCCCGGTGGCGATAGACCTGCGCACGATCATCGTGATCATGCGCCTTGCCCAGCACCTCGAGCGCGTCGGCGACCTCTGCGTCAACATCAGCAAAGCGATAAGCAACCTCGAAGGCTACTCGATGTCCCCGTGGATACAGGAGAACATGGAAGAGATGTTCCAGCGGTCGATCCGGATGCTGGTCACGTCCATGGAGTCCTTCAAGGAGAAGAACGTCGAGAAGGCCGAGTCGCTGTCCAAGATGGACGACACCGTGGACCGCATCAACCGCGCGTTCCTCACGTCCTACAACAAGGAGAGCGAAGAGGAGCTCGAGCTCGTCATCAGGGTGGTGATGATCGCGCGCTTCATCGAGCGGATCGCCGACCACGCCGTCGACGTGGGCGAGAACGTGCGGTACATGGTTACAGGGGAGTTTGTGGAGTTCAGTTAACCTCTTTTCAAGCGATCTCTTCGCCGAGCGGTGCCGCGCCGCCACTCAGCCCACCCATGTTGCTATAATTGACGCTGCATCAGGGTTTCACAAGGTTGGGCCGGAGGGTATCGGCTGGGGCACCCGGCCCGGTGGGAAAGGAGACAGGCATGTCCACTTCTGACGATCTCAAGGACGCCTTCGCGGGCGAGTCTCAGGCCAACAGGAAGTACCTCGCGTTCGCGAAGAAGGCCGACGAGGACGGTTACGCGCAGGCCGCGATGCTTTTCAGGGCCGCGGCCGACGCCGAGACGGTGCACGCGCACGCCCACCTGCGGGTCATGGGCGGCGTGAAGGATACCGCGGACAACCTCAAGGAAGCCATCGGCGGGGAGACCCACGAGTTCATGGAGATGTATCCCGCGATGATCGAAGGGGCGAAGGAGGAAGGCAACCGCGGCGCGGTGGAGACGTTCTTCAACGCGAACGAGGTCGAGAAGATACACGCGAGGCTGTACCAGGAAGCGCTCGACAACCTCGGCAACAACAAGGAAGTCGTCTACTACGTCTGCCAGTACTGCGGCAACACCGTGGAGAACGAGGCGCCGGACAAGTGCCCGATCTGCGGTCGTCCCCGGACCATGTTCAAGAAGATCGACTAGCATCGCGACGCAGGCGCCGGCCCGTCGCGCGCGAGGTGAGATGGACACAATAACGCTGGACCTGCCTGTCATCGGAGTCAAGCTCCTCGCCGACGGGCTCGACGGCTGGGACGCGGACGTCTTCGACGGGGCGTCGTGGTGTGACGCCGTGAGGCTGGCTACGTTCGGCGAGGAGCTGGTCGTGGCCCCCGGCTCGATCAGCACCTGCAAGTGGTCCCCCATAGTCCTCGGATTGAAGGAACCGGAGAACCCGTTCGAGGAAAGCCTCGAGCCCCGCATTGCTGAGCCGGTCGCCGGTTGGTACGTCGCGCCCATCGCGCGTTTCGGCGACCGCCGGCCCGACGTGCTGATCGTCAGGGGACGGCCCGGCCAGCTGCGCGACCTGGCGGGGCGGCTGGGCGCCGGTGCGCTGCAGACAACTTATGAGGGGCAGATCGGGCGCAGTTCGCAGGGCGTGGGGGAGCGAGGCCTGAGCGCGAGGGTCATGCTGTCGCGCGCTTCGAACCGTGCGCTCGCGGTGCTCAAGCGATGGAAGAGGTTCGACCAGGCGACGAGGATCGCTTTCAAGGATTACCGGGTGACCGGCCTGTTTGAAAGAATAGCCAAGAACGCCGTGGCAGACATGTCCATGTGCCGGAACTCGGTCGTACTGCCTTACGTGGAAGACGCCGGCAACATCAGTTTCTTCTGCGTTGGCGGGGTGACGTGGGGCGGCAATTCGCCTTCCAACATGACGTCAGGCTATCCCGGGCGGATGATGGAGGCCGTGCTCGAGCAGGTCGATTTCCCGGGCAAGAAGCGCTGAGCCGCGCTCAAGTCCTCTGCATTTTTGTAGCCCCTGCCTTGCAACCCGCGGCGCACAGTCCGCAGCCAAAGCACTCGAGCACGTGAGGGATACCCTCTTCCAGCTCACGCGCCGAAAACGGGCAGACTTCCACGCAGGCGCCGCACCTCTCGCATGAAGAAACATCGACCACGGCGTGCCAGTCGCCCCTTACCATCGGGTAGATGCCCTGCCCGAGGGTGCGGTTGAGAATGTACGGCACGCATCCATCGGTGCAGCAGTTGCAGATGACGTACTCGTTCAACGCTCCGCCGACGAGGCAGTGCAGGAACACCATCTGGAACATCCCCTGAGAGGCGCACTCCCGCACGATGCTCTTTGCCTCTTCCTTGCCGATCGTTCGGTAGGCGTAGGGAAACGCGTCGAGCCACACCTCGGTCCCGGTCTTGATGACGATGTCCGTCTCCATAGGGTGGCCGCAGGCGCGGTGCCCCATCCGGCAGCGGCAAGGCCCTACGGCGATCGGCCCTTCCAGCGAGTCGATCATCTTTATGAGCTCCGCGGCCGGGATCGGACGCCCGGTGTCGCCGTAGTGCCCGAAGGGGTAGGCGATCGGGTAGAGGATGAGCCATCGGGTCAGGAAGAAGCGCGACAAGAAATTGAGCCGCCCCACGCACGCCAGGTACGACAGGTGCAGGACCGGGACCTCGATGTACCGCGCGAACACTCGCATCAGGAACATCCGCACCGGGCTGTGCTCGCCCGACACTACGTGACCCAGCAGGAACACGAGCGGTAACAGCGCGACGTACTTCATGTCTACCTTCCGGAAAAGCACCACCGGGGTCAGGTACCAGTGGTGCTTCTTGCTATACGAGCAGGGCGCCGCCGTCGGCGATGATCGTCTGTCCGTTGATGAAGCTCGACGCGTCGGACGCGAGGAACACCGCGAGCGGCCCGATCTCCTCGGGCATCCCCATGCTGCCCCTCGGTATCTTCGCCTCGACGGCTTCCTTGATCATGTCGTTCGACCAGATGGCCTGGCTGAAGTGCGTCTTCACGAGGCCGGGCGCGATCCCGTTGACCCTTATCCCACGGCCGCCCAGCTCGAGGGCGAACGTCTTGGTCACCATATCGATCGCTGCCTTGCTGATGCTGTAGATGCCCAGGAAAGGAGTCGGCTTGACCGCCGCCTCGCTGCTCAGGTTGATGATCGAGCCCTTGCCCTTATCGAGCATGATCTTCGCGACTGCGGTAGTAAGGAAGAAGACCCCCTTCACGTTCACGTTCATTATCTGGTCCCAGGCGCCGGGGTCGGCCGTGTCCATCATCGGCCCGAAGATCGGGTTGGTAGCGGCGTTGTTGATGAGGACGTCAATCGTGCCGTACGCCTCCATCGCGCCGTTGACGACCTCCTGCAGCGACTCGATCTTGCCCATGTGAGCCGGTATGCAGATCGCCTCGCCGCCGGCCGCCTCGATCTTGTCCTTGACAGCGTTGAGGCCCTCGATCTTGCGGCTGGAGAGGACGACCTTCGCCCCGAACTCGGAAAGCGCCAGCGCGATGGCCTCGCCGATCCCCCTGCTCCCGCCCGTCACTACAGCCACTTTGCCGGTCAGGTCGAACATCTCTTTGTACATTTAACAGCCCCTCCTCGTCCGGTTCCGGTCTGCGTAAATAATAACAGCGAACGCCTGGATTGCCACGGGGTTTCGAGGTAATTGTGCCCCGGGCCGCGGGGCGCATTCCGGGGTGCAAGGAGGCTTGATTAGTTATACAATTCTTCCGGCACTAATCGTGGCACGATGAAAGGAGATGGAGTATGGCTGATGAGATAAGGTACGACGGCCGGGTTGCAGTTATTACCGGGGCCGGCGGGGGCCTAGGCCGCGCGCACGCCCTCTTGCTCGCTAGCCGTGGCGCAAAACTCGTGATCAATGACCTCGGAGGCGCAATGGACGGCATGGGCGCCGACTCGACGCCCGCCCAGAAAGTGTGCGACGAGATCAAGGCGATGGGTGGAGAGGCCGTCCCGAACTACGAGAGCGTCTCGGAGTGGGACAGCGCCCAGAAGATCATCCAGACCGCGATCGACAGCTTCGGCAAGGTCGACATCCTGATCAACAACGCGGGCATCCTGCGCGACAAGAGCATGATGAAGATGGAGATCGAGGACTGGAACCTGATCATAGCGGTCCACCTCTCGGGCACGTTCTTCTGCACGAAGGCGGCGTTCCCGTACATGAGGGACGCGGGCTACGGACGCATCCTCTCGACCGCTTCGGCGGCTGGCCTGTACGGAAACTTCGGCCAGACCAACTACGGCGCGGCGAAGCTCGGCATCGCGGGCATGATGAACTCCGCGAAGCTCGAGGGCGCGAAGTACAACATCAAGGCGAACACCCTCGTTCCCGTCGCAGGGACAAGGCTGACCGCGACGGTCATGCCTCCGCAGGTCGTAGAGAAGCTCAAGCCAGAGTTCGTGTCGCCGCTCGCGGCTTACCTCGTGAGCGAGGCATGCGAGCTCTCAGGCACGATGATGGTCGCGGGCGCCGGCTACTTCAGCCGCGCGGCGGTCATCGAGGGCCCGGGCTTCTTCTTCGACGAGCCCGAGAAGGTCACCCCGGATGACATCGCGGCGAAGCTCGCTGAGATCACTAACCTCGAGGGCGGCTCGGAGTACGACTCGGCGCCGGCTCAGACAGGTCACGCGCTCAGCCACATCAAGCTCGACTGATACGGAGGTAATGGCATGCCAATAGACGTTGCGAAAGCCAGCGGCGCTGAGTTGCCCGCGCTCGAGTTCGCCTACGACCACAAGACCGTGATCCTGTACGCACTCGGCGTAGGCGCGGGAGCGGACCCCGACGACCTGAAGTTCTGCTACGAGAACGCACCCGGGCTGTCCGTCCTGCCGACGTTCGGTGTCTGCCCTCCGTTCCCGGCGCTGATGAGCATCTTCGGCGTCGAGGGCCTGGAGATCAACCCGATGATGATCCTGCACGGTGAGCAGTATCTCGAGATCCGCAAACAGCCCGCGCCAATGGGCGGCAAGCTGACGACTAAGCCGAAGGTAGGCAAGATCTACGACAAGGGCAAGATGGCTCTCATCGAGCTCGAGGCGGAGACGGTCGACGAGTCCGGCGACGTCGTGTACTTCAACAAGTTTGGAGTGCTGGTGCGGGGCGAGGGCGGCTTCGGCGGAGATGCGAGCCCCGTGACCGGGGAGGAGCCACCACAGCGCGCGCCGGACAAGGTCCTCGAGATGAAGACGCTGCCGCAGCAAGCGCTGCTCTACAGGCTCTCCGGCGACCCGAACCCGCTGCACGCGGACCCCGCCTTCGCGAGCATGGCGGGCTTCGAGAAGCCGATCCTCCACGGGCTGTGCACGTTCGGCGTCGCCTGCCGCGCGGTCCTCAAGGCCTTCTGTGACGACGACCCCGAGAAGTTCAAGTCGGTGCAGGTAAGGTTCTCGAGGCCGGTCTTCCCCGGCGAGACGATCGTGACAGAGATGTGGGACGCTGGCGACGGCAAGGTGCTGTTCCAGGCACGCACGGCCGAGCGCCCGGAGAACGTCAACATCTCGAACGCAGTCGTTATGCTGAACAAATAAGCGGAAAGCTTCATGGAAAAGCGAACGGGCCCGGCAATGCCGGGCCCGTTTCTCTATGGGGGCTCGTCCGGTCCCTAGATGTCAATCGTTGCGTTGCCGCCCTGCTTGATCCCGTTGGCCTTGAACCATCCCTGGTTCACCTCTATGGCGTATCGGTACGGTCCGGGAGGAGCGACCGAGGTCAGGTCGAAGGGCTTCATGTTGTTGATGGCAAGCACCTTGCCAGCCGAGTTGATGAACGCTATCGACAGGGGGATTGAAGTGTTCTTCATGAAGAACGAAGTGGTAGTGTCCGTCTTGAAGTCGAAGAGCATCCCGCTGTCTGCCGCAAGCTGCTTGCGGAACATCAGGCCTTTCTGCATCGCCTCGGGCGTGGCGGCCACCTCCACGTTGAGGGAGGCCACCTTTCCATCGTTGCTGAACGCCACCGTGGACCCCTTGCAGCTCATCGCGAAGAAGACCGTCGAGGCGATCACTACCAAGGCAAGCACGTAAGGGGTGACTTTGCGCAGGAATATCGCCAGCGGCCTTACCGCTTCCGCGTAATCTATATGACCCCATGTATTTTCGTGTACTCCAGCTCTAACTGTCATGTCAACTGAATAGTTAGTTTCCGACCCCATTTTCTCCTTCTTTTGCCTCCGGGCTGTTCCGCCCGCGCCCGGCGGCGCAAAAAGCTGAGTCCTGGCGGATCACCGGCTGCCGGGAATTGGTTATGGAGCTCAAATGCCTTTATGAAGGGAAATATGAGGGGTCATGGACGGCGTGAGACCCTGCACATACATGCCGTATGGATCGTGAAACCGCCTGTTTCAGGCATCTTTTCGAATGTGGAAAACTTTGCTCCCACCGGGCGCATCCGCGCTAAACCTGAGGTTGAAGGTTTAAGGAAGCCGCCAGTTTGTGGTGCAGGAGCGGGCTATTGTGAGCAGCTGATAGGAGCTGTTAATCGATGTTGAAAATGTTAAACAAAAGAAAAAGGCGGCGCTTGAAGCGCCGCCTTTGGACTTCGAATCGTTACAGGCCCAGGCACCTGGAGATGATCAGTTTCTGGACTTCGGTCGTCCCGCCGACTATCGTCTGGACGCGGAGGTCGCGCCAGGCGCGCTGCATCGGGTACTCCATCATGTAGCCGTAGCCACCCATGAGCTGCATGGCGTGGTAGGCGACCTCGTTCGCGGTCTCGGTCGTCAGGTACTTGGCCATCGAGACTTCCTTCAGGCAGTCGAGCCCGCGGTTGTACATGTCAGCCGCGCGGTACGTGAGCTCCTTCGCCGCCTCGACTTTGGTGGCCAGCTCAGCGATCTTGAAAGCGTTGTGCTGGTGGCGCGAGATCGCCTTGCCGAACTGCTTGCGCTCCTTGGCGTAGTCGATCGCCATCTCGAGCGCGCGCTCCGCTCCGCCGTACGCGCCCACGGCGATGAGCAGCCGCTCAGGCTGGAAGTTGGACATGATCTGGAAGAAGCCCTTGTTGACCTCGCCGAGGACGGCCGACTTGGGGACGCGCATGTCCGTGAAAAAGAGCTCGGCTGTGTCGCTCGAGCGAAGGCCTACCTTGTCGAGCTTCCGGCTCACCTCGAAACCGGGCGTGTTCGTGTCGACGATGAACTCGGTGATGCCGCCGTAGCCGGCTTCCTTGTCCGTCTTTGCCGCCACGACGACCCAGTCGCAGCGAGCGCCATTGGAGATGAAGATCTTGTTGCCGTTGATGATGTAGGAGTCGCCGTCCTCGACAGCCGTCGCCAGCATCGCCGCGACGTCGCTTCCCGCCTCGGGCTCGGTGACGGCAAGCGCGCCGAGGCACTCGCCTTTGGCAGCCGGCACCAGGTACTTCTGCTTCTGCTCTTCAGTGGAGTGGTGGAGGATAGCCGGTATCGCGACCTCCGTGTGAACTCCCACCGCGGTCAGGAAACCGCTGCAGCCGCTCCTGATGAGCTCCTCGAAAAGGATGACGACCGACCAGTAGTCCGCGCCGCCGCCTCCATACTCCTCCGGGACGCGCAGGCCCAACAGGCCAATCTCGCCCATCTTCCTGAAGGCGTCCATGGAGTAGGCTTCGGCTTCTTCCCACTCGTCGACGAACGGTGTGACCTCTTTCTCCACAAACTCACGAACGGACTGCCTGAGCATTTCATGCTCTTCAGTGAAATACGGATATTTCTTCTCCACTGCCAGTACCTCCTTAGACCGACGTCCAACGGTTCGGCATTATATTACATTCGAGCAAGCCAATGTCAGCGCAGGGACAGGCGGCTCAGATCGGCAGGGTCGGCTCCGTCGAGTTGTCCTGCGGCGAGAACGGAAGTGAAGGCATTGAGCCGTCGGGCACCAGGTTCTTGAGCAGGTCCTGGAGCTGGTTGAGGTCGAGCCCGCCATTGGGCAGGTTCTTCAAGAGGTTGTTGAGCAGGTCGCCGCCCGGAAGGTTGCCCGCGATGTCCTCGTCGCCGTGCAGCTCGAGGATCCAGCGGCGTTGAAGGGCCGCGATCGCGGTCGAATCTCCGTTCGAGCCAAAGGCCGCCATGAGGTCTCCGGCGGCCGCCTCGCGGAACGCCTCGCGCTCGTAGTATTCCTTGAGGCTCTTGTCGAACTGCTGCGCCCCCATCTGCTTTTCGAGGGCTCCGAAGAACAGGGCGCCCTTGGAGTATACGATCGCGCTGTACTGGATCTCGCTGGTGAACTCGTAGACGGGAGTGTCGACCGGCATGTCGCCGCTCGCGACCGCCCCCGAGAACAGCTTGGCCGCGGAGTAGGGCATGACGAGCTGCATGTCCTGCTGTTTCTTGGCCGCGTCCTCCCCGTGCTGCCACCTGAAGTAGAGAACCGAGCAGTAGTTAGTGAGCGACTCGTCCAGCCACGGGTGCGCGATGGAATCGCTGCCCACGACCAGGCCCCACCACTGGTGGCACACCTCGTGCGCGGTGACGAACTCCAGCATGTCGCCCATCAGGCCGCCGGTCAGGCCTTTCATCAGGCTGTCGAGCTCGCCGGTGGCGCCGGTGCTCGCGCCCGACGACATGGAGTAGAGCATCTGCGCGAGCTGGACCTGCCCGGCGAACTCCATCCCGCCGGCGCCTCCACCGAGCGGCGCCTCGCAGACGTTCAAGCCCCTGTAGGGGTAGGGACCGAAATTCGTGTTGAACTGGTTCAGGGCGTCGCGCGCGTAACCGAGGACCTTCCCTCCGGCGTCAGTGGCGTCCTTGAGGAAGTACGATGAGATGACCGTCTCTCCGACGCTCGTTGTCGTGACCTTGTAGTCGGGCGAGGCCTGCACCGAGAAGTCGCGCACCGGCCCGGCGCGGAAATCACACGTCTTCCGGCCGCCGCTGACTTTGTCCGAACCTTTCACGCCCGGCGCGGCCACCACGTAAGAAGACGGCACGTCGATCGACACGTTGTAGTATGCGCAGGCGAAGTCGGCCACGTCGCCGAAGGCCGGCACCTCGCGGCTCTCCCATCCGTTCATCCCGTAGGCCGCGACCGTCGGGATGTAGTAACCGAGGTCGAAGACGTTCGAGCTGTGCCCGAAGACTCCGTAGTTCGTGCCCGACTGCTGGCCGAGCAGCTGCTCGAGCGCGCCGCCGCCCGCTCCGTCCCCGAGGGAGGGCACGGTCTCGCGGAATTCGAAAGTGACGAGCGCTTCCCTGCCCGCCTGAAGGGGGGCGGCAAGCGCCACGTGCAGAAGAGAGCCGGTGAAGGTCACGCCCGCGTCCGCGGCATCGACCTTTGCGGCCGAGATGGTCGCGCCGGCGCCGCTCGGGTTGATGAGGGTGCTGTTCGCGTAGACGCGGAGGACTATCTCGGAGAGGGTCGCGCCGGTGGTGTTCGTGTAGAGGATGCGCTCGCTGCCCGACACCGTCGCCGCGTCCGCGTCGAGCTTCGAGCTGACCGAGTAGATCGGCGCGCCTTTCGTCCGACCGAGCGCAAGCGCTTTGCCCGCGCCGGTCAGGTAGCCGTCGGCCGCTGCGACCGAGGAGCGCATGGCTTCGGCGGTTGTCGGCATCGGGCCCGCCTGGCCGCCGTGCCTGGTCCCGACGACGATACCCGCGACGGCGCCAGCCACAAGAAGGAAGGCAAGAACGCCGGCGACTATCACGATCGCGAGATGCTTCCCGCGCGGCCGAGGGCCTTTGGCCTCGAGCGGCTTGTCACGACCCGGCGGATCGGTCTTCGTCCGCTCCGGCATGGTTTGAGGAGGCCGCCATTGCCCCTGGGAGTCAACGCCAGCCTCGGGCGCGGCGAGCATGGTCCCGCAGGTCAGGCAGAAACGCGGGGCCTGCCCCTTATAGTCCCTTCCGCAGACGCTGCACCGCATGCCTGCCCCAGAACGGTCGTCTTCCATGGGTCGCTCCGCTCCTCGAAGAACTGAATGCTACGACTGGTATCATAATATAGACGCGCGCGTGGAAGGAAAGACGCAGATGGCCGAGAGAGGGTTCTGTTTCAGCCCCGTGGGTTTCGTGGAGAACGACTTCAAGGAGCTCCCGGGCGACCCGGCGGTTTTCGAGGGCGTCGTCTCACGCGTGCGCGTTCTACCGGAGTTCGCTCGCGGCCTCTACAGGATCGAGGGGTTCGCCAGGCTCTACGTCTTGTTCGCGCTCGACCGGTCGGAAGGCTACAGCCTGGTGGTGCACCCGAGAGGGGACCCCGACCGCCCCGAGAGGGGAGTCTTCGCGACCCACTCACCAAGGCGGCCGAACGCCATAGGCCTTACGGTCGTCGAACTTCTCGGCGCACAGGAAGGCGTGCTCAACGTGCGCGGCCTGGACGCTGTCGACGGGACCCCGGTGCTCGACATCAAGCCTTGCGACTGATTTTGATTTTCGAAGGAGGACCACATGGACGGCGCGAGACATGACCTGACGTTCGCCGCCATGCTCGCCGGAGCTGCGGCGATAATGGGCGGTTACATCTACATGGGGCTCAAGACCCCGCTGCCCGGTATTGACCAGGAGGTCGCGGGAGGCCTCACGGTCGAGGACCACGAGTTCACCACGCCCGACGGCGTGACCCTGCGGGTAAAGCGGTACGCGAACCCGGAAGGGACGCCTGTCGTGTTCTTCCACGGCTTCAACGGCAACGGGTTCGAGTTCGACCTGCCACGCCAGGGGTACAACATGGCGGTCTTCCTCGCGAGGCGCGGGTACGACGTCTGGATAACACACTTCAGGGGATGCGGCGTCGAGCCTTACAGGTGCGACGACGGGAACTGGGCGCACAGCATCGACACGCTCGCCATCTTCGACGCGCCGACGCTGATCGACAACGTGTCGCGCATCACCGGCAAGAAACCGTTCTGGATCGGCCACAGCATGGGCGGGATGGTCCTTTACATGTACCTGCAGGGGGTCAGGTTCGAGGGTGACCCCGGAGAGTTCCACGTAGTGTCCGACCCGGCCCTGGTCGAGGAGAGGAACTCAAAGCTTGCGGGCGGCATCCCCATCGCGTCCCCACCGGCGATGTGGTGGCCGCGCCACCACCCGTTCCAGATCGTGTCGGAGTCCTCGGCGGGAAGGAGCATCCTCGGGACGATGGTCCTGTGGAACAGGCTCCGCGGCGGGTTCGCCCCGCGCGTGCGGCTCGGCAGCAACGCGAAGCGCTCGGTGCTCAACAGGCCGCGCGGCCTCAAGTTCCTCTCGAGGAGCCCCATCGGGATCATGCTCTACAACAGGCGCAACACCGACTCGGAGACGTCGACGTCCCTGGTCAAGTGGGGCGCGGACGACGCCTCGGCGCGCATGAACGTGCAGCTGATCGACAACGTCTGGAACATCAACCTGCGGCAGTATTTCCCGTTCATCTTCAGGGCCGACCCTTACGACTACACGCTCAACATGCAGCTCATTGCGGCGCCCCTGCTGTACATCACCGGCGACAAGGACTTCGCCAACTGGGAGGGCATCAAGAGGTACGGGTTCGACCGGGTCTCGAGCGAGGACAAGCAGTTCGTGATGCTGCCGGGCTACGGCCACACCGACCTGGTGATGGGGAAGAACGTGGCTTTTGACGTCTACCCGCTGATAGCCGATTGGATGGACGGCCTCCGGGCAGGCGGCGGGACCGGCTGATCAGAGGACGCCGGTGGACTCCAGGTAGTCGCGCGCGAGGCGCGCCGCGGATTCCTTGTCGTCGGGCGCCAGCTCTCCGTCGACGACCTTGTGGGTCAGGTGGTCTTTGACTCCTCGAAGCCACGGGCCCGGGCCGAGGCCGAACAGCTCCATCAGCTCCCGCCCATCGAGCGGGCTCCTCGCCGCTTTGATCTCCTCGCGGGCGCCGAGCTCTTCAATCCTTGCCTCGAGGCTGTCGAGGAGGTCGAGGAACCTCGGGGCGGCCTCGAGGCTGCCCGCCCTGATGTCGGCGCGCGCCAGCTCGAAGACGTCGGACTGCTCGACCACGACCTTGCCGTCCTTGATCAGCGTGCAGTCGCGGATGAGCCGGCGCACCGCGGCGTCGCTCCAGTCTCGCTCGTACCGTATCGGGCGCATGTGGCGCCTGACCAGGAAGACCGTCTTCTGTATGTCCTCGTTGCCGTAGCGGAGCCTGCGCATCGCCGCGCGGGTGAGCTCGACTCCGACCTTGTCGTGCTCGGGGAAGCTGACCTTTGGCTCGCTGACCTTGACGACGGGCTTGCCGACGTCGTGGAAGAGCGCCGCGCGCCGGAGCAGCGGGTCGGGGCGGACGTAGCCGACCGCGAGAAGCGTGTGCTCGAGGACGTCGGCGCGGTGGTAGCCGGGAGGCTGCTCCACGCCCTTCATCGCGGCGACCTCCGGCGACACGTGCTCCATCAGGCCCGTGTCCACGAGCATGCGCACCCCGACGTCGGGGTTTGGGGAGACCAGGATCTTCTCGAGCTCGTCGCGCCGCCGCTCCCAGGAGATGCCGGCGAGCAGGTGAGAGTCTTCTGTCAGCACGCGCATGAGCTCCCCGTCCACGTTGAAGCCGAGCTGAGCGGCGAAACGTATCGCCCGCATCATCCGCAACGGGTCCTCGGCCATCCGTGAGGCGGGCGGCCCCGGCGCCCTTACGAGGCGGCGCTCGAGGTCGCCGGCTCCGTCGAACGGGTCGATGAGCCGGCCCGTGGCGGGCGCGACCTCGACGGCCATGGCGTTTATGGTGAAATCCCTGCGCGCGAGATCTTCAACGATGTCCTCGATGTGGGTGACCTCGGGGTGCCGCGAGCCCGGGGTGTAGACGTCCGTCCGCAACGTCGTGACCTCGAACGTGTAATCGCCGGCGATGACACAGACGGTCCCGAACTTCTCGCCCACGGTGTAGAGCGGGCCGAACCCCTCGAGCGCCTTTTTGACGCGCGCGGGCGGCAGGTCCGTGGCCAGGTCGATGTCCTTGCAGGGCGAGCCGCGCAGCAGGTCCCGCACCCATCCGCCGACGATGTAGAGATGTCCGCCCGCCCCTGCGACAGCAGACGCGAGCGCGCGGACCGCTTCAGGTATTTCGACTGGACGCTGTGCTCCCGGTGCCATGCCCCAATGATAGCAGGGTTCAAAAAGTGGACGCAAAAAGTGGACGTTGAACGACTACTGGCCGAACTGGTGGCGGTCGATGATGTCGTCCTGGATCGAGCGGCCGAGGTCGGCGAAGTACGCGCTGTAGCCGGCCACCTTCACCACGAGGTCGAAGTAAGCTTCCGGGTCGTCCTGCGCCGCACGCAGCGTCTCGTCGGAGATGACGTTCGGCTGGACGTGCATGCCGCCGAGCTCGAAGTATGTGGCGAGCATCGCCGCCATCTTCTCCACGCCTTCGTCGCTCTCTATATAAGAAGGGTGTAGCTTCACGTTGAGCGAGACGCCTCCGCTCAGCTGGCCGTGGTCGATGGACGCCACCGATTTCATGAACGCCGTCAGGCCGTTGCCCTCGCCGATGCGGTTCGACGGGGAGATGCCGTTCGATATCGGCTCGCCGCGCTTCCGGCCGTCCGGCGTCGCGCCGATGTAGAAGCCGTCCAGCACGTGGTTGCCGTAGGAGTACATCCCCGTGCGGAAGCGGCCGCCGCGGACGTTCGTGTGCTTCTCGGCTTCTTCCGTGAAAGTCCTCACGATCTCTCGAGCGATCGAGTCCGACTCTTCGTCGTCCATGCCGTACTTCGGGGCCGTGCCGGCGAGCCGCCGGCGGAGGTCTTCGGCGCCCTTGAAGTCCGCAAGGCAGGCGGACACCAGCTCGGACATGCTGAGCTCCCGGCGCTCGAACACGAACTCCCTGATGGCGAGCAGCGAGTCGACGCAGGTCGCGAGCCCGCGACCGATGAGAGAAGTGAAGTCGTAGCGCGCCCCTCCGCGGGTCATGTCCGTCGCGCTCTCGATGCACCCGTCCATCATCGCGGAAACGTAGGGTGAGGGGAGGAACTCCATGTAGGCCTTGTCCTTGCCCTCGACCGCCTTGACCAAAATCTCGACGTTGTACTTCAGCTGGCGCTTGAACGCGAACATGAAGTCGTCGAACGTCCTGAACGAGTCCGGCTCGCCCGTCTTGATGCTCCTCTTCTGGCCGAAGATGGGCACCGGCAGGCGGCCGTTCGTCATCGTCATGTAGAGCACCAGGGGCAGCACGACCTCGTGCCCGCCGGGGCACGGGAAGCAGTTGCCGCCGGCGCTCGTCTCGATGCACCCGACCACGTTGTAGTCGCGCGCGTCCTCGATGGGTATCCCGTTGCGCACCAGTGCGGGGACGATGACCTCGTCGTTGAAGAACGCGTGCCCGCTCGCCGTCCTGAACACCTCGACGCCGCGCTCGAGGTACTCCCTCGGAGACCCCTTGTGCACGCGCAGCGAGAGCTGGTTGATGGCCCCGTGCATGCGCTCGTACGCGTCGATCATCAGGTAAGAGAGCTCGTTGGTAACGTCGTTGCCCGCCTCGTCCGTGCCGCCGATGATGACGCAGTGCTGGCTGACCCCGAGCGTCCCGTTCGCCTCCGCGGCGATCTCGGGGATGAGCGACACGTTCGCGGTCAGCTTAAGGTTGAGCTCCTCGAGCAGCTCGAGCGCCTCGGCGGCATCAAGCTTTCCCTCGTCGGCGTCCTTGCGGAACAAGGGGTAGAGGTACTGGTCCGCCCTGCCTATCCCCAGCACGTCGTGCATCCCGTACTGGATCTCGCCGATCATGAGCGCGAACCAGACCGCCTGGACGCCCTCCCGGAAACTGCGCGCGGCCCGCGCCGGCGCGTGCTCGAGCGTTTCCGCGATCCTGGAGAGGCGCTCTTTCTCGGCGGGGTCGCTCGTGTTCGAAGCTTCGCCTGCCGCCAGCGCGCGCAGGCGCTCGGCGTAAGTGCAGGCCGCGTCCATGCTTATCATCACGGCCTCGAGGAAAACCTTGGACGCTTCGTAATCTTCAGCGCCGTCGTCCAGCTCATCGAGCCGGGCCTGCGCCCGCTCCTTGATGCCGAGGTAACCCTCGCGGACGACTTTCTCAACGGCGAGGTGCAGGTGGCCCTGAACGTCGTAGCAGTAGACCGCCATGTTCGGGTTGTTCTTCGAAAGCTCGTCGCGCGTCTTCCAGGCAGTGAGCGCGCGCGCCGGGTGCTGCGGCTGCCCTTCCTTCACGCCCGCCATCAACTGCAGGTTCTCGCGCCCCGTGTCTTTTGCGAAACGCAGCATCTCGCCTATCTGTCGGGCCGTGCGAAGCGGGTTGCCGTGGACCGGCTCGATGATGCCCGAGGCGGTCCAGTTGGCGGCCTTGCGGTCTCGAAGCGACTTTCCTTCCCAGTATGGAACGATCTCTTCGAGGAACACCTTTCTGTCCTCGGGCTTGATCTTGAACGGGTGCCCTTTTTCGTTGAGCACTTCCATCTCGAGCTGCAGCGAGCGCAGGGAGTCGCCTCTCTCGGGCGCGATGACGGGGGAGAGGTAGGCATCCGTCTTGTTGCCGACCAGCCCCTCGTCGGCGTAGATATGCACAGGCTGGTTCTCGCAGGTCGCCTTGAGCGCGAGCGCGCCGCGCAGCGCGGGGTCCAGGCCCTCTGTCTCTTTATAGACACGAGTGTACTGCTTCGCCCGCTCCAGGCAGATCTCGTAGGGTGCGCGCAGCAGCCGGTCCTTGAGGCGCGCGATCCGGGGGCTGTCTGCCCGAAGCAGGTCGCGCGTGTCCAGGCTCGCGTTCGCCATGTCACTTCTCCCGGGTAAGCGGAATTTGCACAGGAGAAGTATAATCCCGCCCCGCTGAGGCGGGAAGGTCATGAGGCAACCGAGGCGCGCTCGCCGGGGTTACCTGTAAGGAAGCACCCAGACCTCGGTGGACGACGGGATCGACTCGCGGCTCAGCTCGAGCGGGCGGGTCCCTATCTCGCGCACCGTGCCTTTGAACCGGCGCGTGAACTCATCGACTGGCTCGAGCGGGAGCGCGCAGTCGGCGGTGCCGTAGTGCATGGGCAGGACGATCCGCGGCTCGAGGTCGCGGATGACCCGGACCGCCTGCTCCCCGTCGATGGTGTACACCCCTCCAACGGGAAGCATCGCCACGTCGAGCCTCTGCAGCCGTTTGACAATGTCGTGATGGGGCATGTGGCCCAGGTCGCCGAAGTGCCCCAGCTTCAGGCCCGCCTGCTCCCAGGCGTAGATGACGTTGGGGCCGCGCTCCTCGCCGCGCTTTGAGTCATGAAACGTGTCGTAGCCCAGCACCTTCACGGGGCCCAGGTCGAGCGAACCGGAGGCGTTGATCACCTTGGGGTTGCCGGTCACGCCCTCCAGGTAGTTATGGTCTCCGTGCTGGTGGGTGATGAGGACTATGTCCGCTTCCACCGGGTCGTAGTCGTAACCCGTGCCGGGGTGCGTCGGGTCGACGACGATCGTGACGTCAGGGCTCGAGACCCTGAACATCGCCTGTCCGTACCAGGCGATCTCGAGTGACTTCGCTGCCACCATTGAACGCATCCTCCTTGACGCTTCTGACACGGTCGTTTTCCGCGCT
>Ga0209747_1000113_pt1 | contig 38980 bp, 32 predicted proteins | sample BarGraNGADG00311_FD_184498 | JGI IMG/M metagenome (GOLD analysis project Ga0209747, IMG submission 184498) | Arctic peat soil microbial communities from Barrow, Alaska - Barrow Graham LP Ref core NGADG0011-311 (SPAdes) (version 2) | ecosystem: Environmental > Terrestrial > Soil > Wetlands > Peat...
TAAAGAGAGTGAAAAAAAAATCGCCGGCAGCAGAAGCCAGAGGTTCAAAGTCTTGCCGAAAGCGAAAAATGTGACAAACCCGGCCAGTGTCAATAAATCAATGGCTAATGATTCCCTTTTTTTTAACATGGGCGCACTGCTGTTCAGATGAGTTTTTCTTCAATGGCTTGGGCCAGATCCAAAGTTTTCATTTTTCCCCGGCCGGTTTCTGATAGAGCGTCATGGAGCATGATGGAACAGAAGGGGCAGGCGGTAACGATTGTTTCTGCCCCGGTTTTTTCCGCCTGTGCGATGCGGCAGTGGCTGATGCGTTCCCCGGTCTTTTCTTCCTTCCACATGCCGCCGCCGCCACCGCCGCAGCAAAAACTGGTTTGTTTGCTGGCCGCCATTTCCAGCGGTCGATGCCTGTTCAGGGTTTTCAAGAGCTGCCGCGGCTGTTCGTAAATGTGGTTGTAACGGCCGAGATAACAGGGATCATGGTAGGTCATTTTTGCATTGTCGGAAGTTTGAATTTTCAATTTATTGTGGGCCAGGAACTCGAGCAGCAGTTCCGAATGGTGCACGACCTGGTAGTTCCCGCCCATTTTGCTGTATTCATTTTTAAGCATGTGATACCCATGGGGGCAGATGGTGACGATTCTTCGGAATTTATAGCGGTTCAGGGTTTCAATATTTTGCCGGGCCTGGATTTGATACAGGTATTCCATGCCGCTGCGGCGAGCCGGATCCCCGCAACACTTTTCTTCGTTGCCCAGGAAAGCGAAATCGGCCCCGCTCCTTTGCAGCAATTTGACCAAAGAACGGGCGATTTTTTGGGAATGCTGGTCAAAACTGCCGGCGCAACCGACCCAAAGCAGGATATCGGTTTCGTCTTTTTCAGACATTAGCGGGATTTGCAAATCCTTGGCCCAATCGCTCCGCGTGTCGGCATTTATACCCCAGGGATTGCCCTGATTTTCCAGGCCGCGGTACAAGGTTTGAAATTCCTCGGGGAAACGTGCTTCCATAAGTACAGCGAATTGCCTCATGCCCATAATTTTCGCGATATGTTCGTTGAGCATCGGGCAAACCTCCATGCAGGCGGCGCAGGTGGTGCAGTCCCAGACTTCCTCTTCGCTGATCACTTCCCCCAGTAGTTTTTTTAAAGCAGCCGGATTGGCATGCAACAACGGTGCGGAAGCCAGCAGGTGGTTTTTCAGTTTTTCCAGCAGGCTCTTTGGCGATAAGGCTTTGCCCGATTGGAAAGCCGGGCAGACGTCGTCACAACGGCCGCACTCGGCGCAGGAGAACAGGTCCAGCAGATCTTTGCGGCTCAGATCGGTGATTTGGGGCGTGCCGAATTTTTCCTGCTCTTCCAGGTTGAGCAACGGAATTTCAGCCTTGACGCCCAGGTTTTTAAAAACCAGGTTGATGGGGCCGGCCAGTAGATGCAAATGCTTGGAATACATAATAAAGACCCCGAAGGCCATGATGATCAGAATGTGCAGCCACCAGAAAAACTTTGTCCAGAAAAGAACGGTCGCGGCGGGAACCATTGCCTTGGCGGGGAGGATGTGGGCGAAGGCCCAATAGGCGAGGAAATTGAAATTCGTTGATCCCAAGGAATACATTTTGAACGCTTCATAAAAAATGAAGCTGACCATCAGGGTAAAGATGAAAGAAAGTACGGTAAGGGACTGATAGGATGGGCGGTCCAGGCTGGAAATTCTAAACACGTAGCGGCGCAGAAAAAAATAAAAAACGGCCAGGATGATCAGCCCGGCAAAAATATTGGCCGCAAAAAGGAGCACGGAATATATCATTCCCTGGCCGAAGAGGTTTAGGCCATTGAACAAACCTTCGGCCACGTGGTTGAGGGTGACGCCCAGGAAAACCAGGAACCCCCAGAAAATGACGGCGTGAAAAAAGCCGGTGACCGGCCTATTCGAAAATACCGGGATCTGCAAAAACACCCTGTACAGCATTTCCCACAGGCGCTGCCAGGGATGTTCAAAGCGCGCCACTTTCCGGCCTGAGCCGATCAGCTTGAATTTTTTCCGGAATTCGCGAAATGCCAGTACGGCGGCGACCGCCACAGAGGCCAGGAACACTATTTTTTCAACCAGTGAAAGCATGGCCGCCTCCTCAGCTCCAATTGTCGCTTTTATTCATCTTTTAGCCAATTATAATCCGGAAAAAACGGCTTTTCCAGGTCGATATGGCCGGCCAGGGTTTTATTTTCATTGCCGCCGCTGAGAATTTTAACTTTCTTTATTTCCTTGAAATTGTAGCAGATATTATCAACAATGAAATAGATGAATTCCAATTCGGCCGTTGTGCCGCCGGGAAAGACATTGATCAGGGAATCATTGAAATCAAGCACCAGCAGTTCCATTTTTTGCAGGTAGAAAGCACTGCGCAATTGAACCCCATCCGGCACCGGGGTGATAAGCCCGCTGTTGCCGGCGAGCAGCAGATCAATGAATTTTTTATACAATCCTTCCCTTATTTCCGGAACTTCGATCTCGCGGAAAACCGGCTGCAGGAAAGCGGATGTTTCGCTGTAATAAAAAAGTTTTACCTTGATGAATTGGGTGACGGAGCCGTTTTCAATTGTTCTGCTGCGTAACTCAGGTTCAGGTCGTTCAGCTTTTTTCCTGGAACAAACCACTACCAGGAATGCGGCAAAAAAAAATACAGCTATGGAGATGAACAGATAGTTTCGCGCTTTTGCCGTCATTTAACGATATTGTTGTAATAGTAAATGAACTTGGAGATGCCGTTGAATATGGCAAAGGCGATTTTATCCAGGAATTCCTGGTTTTGCAGTTTTTTTTCTTCGGCAGGGTTGGAAATAAAAGAAGTTTCAATCAAAACTGCGGGCATGGCGGTTCTCATCAATACGCGAAAGGGGGCTTGCTTGACACCCCGGTTGCGGGTGCCAAGAAGTTCGTTCAATTCAAACTGGATATATTCGGCAAGTGTGCTCGATTCTCTGATGTATTCGGTTTGCGCCATGTTCCAGAGAATCATTTTCAACTCGTCATTTTTAATTGTTTCGCCGGGGTCTTCTGGATTCTGGTTCTCTTTCCGGGCCAGTTCCAGCGCTTCCTGGTCGGTGGCTTTCAGGCTGACAAAGAAGGTTTCAGAACCGTAAGCCGATTTGCGGAACGAGGAATTAACATGGACGGAAATAAACATCTGGGCCTGTTGGTTGTTGGCGATGGAAGCCCGGGAATTAAGCGAGACTTCACTGTCCTTGTCTCGGGTCATGATTACGCGCAGGCCGGTTTTAGATTCGATTAATTTCTTGAGTTTCTTGCTGATTTGCAGGGTAATGTTTTTTTCCTGCAATTTGGATTTGCCCAATGCCCCAAAATCTTCACCGCCGTGTCCGGCGTCAATGCAAATCGTCTCAATGGGTTTGGGTTTGCTGGCAGCAGGCTCGGCCGGCTGATGGGCGGGCTGTGCACCTTGAGGTTTTTCGATGTTTTCCGGGGTGCTTTGCGGCAGAGTGGATATTTTTTCGGATTTCACCAGGTCAAAAACCACCCGGAAAGGCTTTTCCAGGACAAAATTTTTATTTACGGTTACATCGCCCTTAAAAAAAACGGTGAAAATGCTGTTGCCTTCTTTGAACTCGTGGGTCACCCGTTCCAATAATCGCGAATTTTGAACGATAATTGATTGGGCTTTAAAATCAGCGCGCTTGGGCAGGAGCACTTGGAGTTGGCCAGGGCGGTTCCGCACTGAGAATGTAAAACTTTGGTCAGCTTCAAAGACGATACGGGTGAATCCTTCGTGGTCAAAAGAGCGAAAATTTATGGACAGGGCGGTTAGAATTTGAAAAAAGAACAGGATGGAAATAAAAATAGTACTTGCTTTTATAATATGTTTCATTAAGCTAACCTCCCCTGCAAGGGGGGATAAGAACCTTTAATAGCAAATTCAAAATTTGTTCTAAAAAGCTAACAAATTTTAGAATTTGCTATAAGGTTCTAAAATAAAATTACCAAATGGAGGCGGCGGGAATCGAACCCGCGTCCAATAATGAGTCCATTAAAGATTCTACAGACATAGTTTGTTTTCAATACAACCTGCAGCCGTTAAAACAAACAAAATGGACTGCCGTCGGCCCTCACAGATTTTCGCGTCGAAAAACAGAAGGCGCTCATTTCAACGCTAGCCCGCTAAGTGACGTTCGGATCCTCCCGCAGGCGGGGAAAATCAAAACGGCAACGTGTTAATTACGCTGCGAGTGCAAAGTTGTTTGCTTTTCTTTTTTTGAGCAGTTTATTGAGCTACTCGGCTCAGTCCGCCTCTTTAACTTCATCAAAACTGTCGAAACCTTTACGCCCCCAACCTGGGGAATGGCGGGGCCGACGAGACTCGAACTCGCGACCTCATGCGTGACAGGCATGCGTTCTAACCAACTGAACTACGACCCCGCGTCATAAGAAAAGCCTGGGCGGTAGAGGGCTTGAACCTCTGACACCCGGCGTGTAAAACCGATGCTCTACCAGCTGAGCTAACCGCCCAACTCAAAAGCCATTAATACACCAAATTCGCCTTACTGTCAAGTGAAACCGGCGAATTGACCGGTTGGATGGGCTCCGGGACCATCTCGCACTTTAGTCTATGGCCGTCAATCATTAATCTCCTGAAAATTTTCGGCTCATCTTACACAATTGTCAAGACAATTTCAACCGCCTGTTCTAAAAGAAAATTTCAAACAGATCGTCCGGGGTTTTCTGCAGGCTGAGCGCCGCTAACAGCGGTGCCAGGTCGCGACGGTGACCTTCAAGCTGATGCCTCACGCCGGCCACCTCTTTGTGCAAGCGGGCCAGGCCGGCCAGGTGGCGGAACAGTCAGCCATAGTAGCAAGGCAATCTTGGCAAATCAAGCTAATGAAGGTCAGTTGAAAAGCGGCGCCTTTGCATTTTACCCGGAGAAATGTATAATCTGAAACATTCCAGGAGGTAAACCATGACCTGCAACGTCGGGAAAATTGACAAGATCATTCGCGTAATCGCCGGGGTGGCGATCGCCGTTCTGGGCTTCTATTTTAAGAACTGGTGGGGACTTCTGGCCATCATCCCGCTGCTCACGGCCGCTTTCGGTTACTGCCCTCTCTATGTGCCGCTGAAGATCTCGACCGTCAAGAAGAAGAAAGAAGGCGAGTAAGGACGAAAAAATCAGCCAACGTCAAACAACGGATATAAAGAGGCAGCAATGGATACTTCTACTTGGATGAATGGCCTTGATGCCGCGGTCACTGTCTGCGATCGCGAGGGCATCATCGTTTACATGAACGACCAGGCGGCGCGGACTTTTTCCGCCGACGGGGGCAAGGCCTTGCTGGGCAAAAATTTGTGGGACTGCCACCCCGAGGCCGCCCGGGAAAAAATCCGCCACATTATGAAAAGTGGTACCAGCAACAGCTATACGATCGAAAAGAACGGCGTAAAGAAACTCATCTATCAGACGCCCTGGCACGAAAACGGCGAATTACGCGGCTTGGTGGAGTTTTCCCTGGTCATCCCCTTTGACTTGCCCCATTTTGTCAGGAGCTGAAAAGAAAAAACCGGTTTGCCCCTTTCCGCCTATTTCCTGTCGCCTAAATTTTCCGCGAACCAGGCGAAAACCGTCTGCCACCAGAGGCGGGCGTTCTGCGGTTTCTGCACAAAGTGGGTTTCATCGGGAAAGTAGAGCATTTTAGATTTCACGCCGCGCCGCTGCAAGGCAGTGAACAGCATCATTCCCTGCGTGACCGGGATACGATAGTCGTTCTCGCTATGCACGACCAGCATGGGTACTTTGAACTTGTCCACGTAATTGGCCGGGTTCCACTTTTCGTATAAAGCGCTTTCCCAGGGTGTGCCGCGGTGTTCCCATTCTTCGAACCATAGTTCCTCGGTGGAATAGTACATGCTGCGCGAATCGAAGATGCCGTCATGGGAGACCAGGCAGCGGAAAGGGTATTTGAATTCATCGCTGTGACCGGCGATCCAGTTGAGCATGAAGCCGCCGTAGGAAGCACCGGCGGCCACGATTTTATCCTTGTCGATAAAGGGGAAAGTTTGCACCAGATACTGCTGACCTTTCACCAGATCGATGAAAGGGGCGCCACCCCAATCTCCGGAAATTGAATCGGTGAAGGCCTGGCCGTAGCCGGGGCTGCCGTGGAAGTTGATCGCCGCCACCACGTAGCCGGGAGAGGCGAACAAGCTGTGGTTCCAGCGGTAATGGAATTCGTCGGTCCAGGCGCTCTGGGGGCCGCCGTGAATTAGAAATACCAGCGGGTATTTTTTCTGGGGATCGAAAAATGGCGGTTTAACCAGAAACCCTTCGACTTCTTCACCTTTCGCTCCCGGGAAACGGAAAATTTCCACTGGGTTCATCTGTATGTTGCGGAAAAGATCCTTATTAAAATTGGTCAGTTGCTTTTGCTGCCGGCGCCGCAAATCCCACTTGAATACTTCGTGGGGTTGACACACGTTTTGAATTAGGTAAATAAGGGATTTGCCGTCCGCGGTTAAGGACAGCGAGGAAGCGTTAATCCCAGGAACTATTTTTTCAATTTTTTTAGAGGCGATTTGTAACTTGAAGATCGGCTCGTAGATGCTTTCTGAAGCGATGAAATAAATGGTTTTCTCATCGGCGCCGAACACGAAAGAGGCGATGGTATTGGGGAAAGCGGCGGTCAGGTTCTGGCGCGCCCCGGTTTTCAAGTTGCAGAGGATGATGTCTTTTTTGTCGGCCTCAAACCCGGGCCGGCTCATGGACAGGTAGGCGAGATAATTGTTTTTCGGGGAAAAGACCGGGTTGGCGTCGTTGCCCTGATTTTCGCTACTAATGTTTTCCTCTTTGCCGCTGCCGAGATTGCGCAACCAGATGTCGTTGTTGGTGGAAACCGCCACCATCGGGTCTGTGTTCTTCACGTAAGCGAACCAGGCGCCGTTATCAGAAAAAAGATAGTCTTGGGCTCCGCCTAAATCCAATGGTGGCGTGTCGAAATTGCCCGGAGTCAAATCAATGAAGTCGTTGCTGCCGGGTTGATGTTGAAAAACATGGCTGCGTTTGCCGTCGCGCCAGGAATCCCATACCCGAAACAGTAGGGTGGTCAGTATTTTAGCCTTTACTTTGGAGCTTTCTCTTTCTTTTTCCATGGCCACGGCCTCGGCGAAAGATTTGGCCCGCGGGTCGATGTCTTTGACAAAGGCGATGCTTTTTTGATCGGGCAACCAGATAAAATCACTGACTCCACCCGGGATTGACGTGATGGGCTTTATTTCCGTGGGGGTTTTTAGGTTAAGTGTATATATTTGCGGTTCTTTGCCGCGGGTGGAGATGAAAGTCAGCAATCCTGATTTCAGGAAGCGGGGATTGAAATTGTCACCTTTGGAATCGGTCAATTTCTTAAGTGTTATTCCTTCCACATCAGCGGCATATAGGTCGGATTGGAATGTGTTGCGGTCGATATCGGGTGTTTTAACCGCGAACACGATCCATTTTCCATCCGGAGACATGGTCGGAGATGAAAGGCGGCCGGCGGCAAACACATCTGTAAAGCTCAGTGCTTTTTTTTCACTCCAGATCGTAACCGTTAAGCATAGGCATAAAAAAATAAACAAAATCTTTTTCATTTTATTTCTCCATGGCTGGGTTTAAAAAAACAAAGCCGCAGGAAACGAAAAACATTTCCTGCGGCCTGTGATTTACAGGAAGGATATGAATTTTATTTATTTCCCTTGCTCAAAATCTTCTTTGGGTTGAATCTTCAAAATAATAAAACGGTTGGGCGATACTTTGTTGGTTAAGGGATTAATCAGGTCATACTTTCTCAGCAAAAATACGTAATCCTTGTCACCGCTGGCATTGGTTATCTTGACGATGGCTTTTACGGTCACGGCCTTGCCGGTCATGAGTTCCTGATTCTGTTCAATACTGGTGGACATGGTGACCATTTTCTTTTCGACTTCCACCTGGTTTTTCATTTGTGTATAATTCACCTGGGCCTGCTTGTAATTCTGGGTTTCGGCTGCCACTTCTTGTTCACTCGCGTCGATTTGTTTCTGCAATTCGGCTTTTTGCCTGCTGCCACGAGTTTCTCCCAGTTTGGTTTTCAACAGATCCAAAGCATCTTTTTTATCTTTGACCAGGCCAATTTGCTTGTCTTTTTTGGCCTTGATATCCGCCAGACCTGAGATCAATTGCGGAAGAATGAGGTCTTCGGTCACCGGGGCTTCTGAGGAAACCAATTCCCAGGATTTAAATTCTAAAGCCATCGGTTCCGCCGCCATGGCGGCCATAGTGTCCCTGTCCTTGGCTTTCATGGCCTGAAAATATTTTGAAAGCGTAATTTCCTCAGGCTTCTGACAGGAAGTGGTAATCATGATTAAAATCATTAAAGCAACCAGCACTAAAATTTTTTTCATACAATTCCTCCTTTAAATTTTTTATTAATTATGGATGGAGCCATGAAATTAATATTTGCGCCTCTCTTTTTGTTGACATTAATTGTTTTGCTCATCCAATTAATTATAAGTAAATTAAAAATTAAAAGCAAGACAATTTATTAAAATTAATCAAAAAAAAGCCAAAATGTTTTTCTGTGGGTTTGAATAAGGTTAGAACCTTATAGCAAATTCTAAAATTTGTTAGTTTTGTAGAACAAATTTTGAATTTGCTATCTAAGATTCTTATCCCCCTTGCTACGCAGGGGGGTTAGTCTTGAGTGTCCAAAATAAAATCGAGAGGATTCAGCGGCTTGTCAAAATAGCGAACTTCATAATGCAAATGGGGGCCATTACTCCTGCCAGTCGTTCCGACATAACCGATGACATCGTAACGATTGACCCGTTGGCCTTCCCTGACATTGAATCCTGAAAGGTGGCCGTAACGGGTAACATAGCCGAAACCGTGGTCGATGATAATCATATTACCATAGTATTCTTTGGGTTCGGCCACCAAGACAATGCCGTCGCCCGTGGCGATGACATTATTGCCCAATTGGGTGGCGATGTCGATGGCGTTATGAAACTCGTAGCGGCCGGTGAAAGGATGGACGCGGTTGCCGAACACTCCGGAGATGAGGCCGCGCGTGGGCCAGATGGCCGGGGTGGCCGCCAGTTGAAGCTTTTGCTGGCTGACCATGCTTTCCACGGACTTAAGCGAATCTTCAATTTTTTGAGCTTTGTCTCTAATGTCCGCGGTTTGCGGAACCATGTTTTTTTGCAGAAGGGATTGGGGGGCGGAGATCCCACCAGTTGCGTTTGAAAAATCACCGTTACCGACAATGCTATTATCGGGGCCGCCGCTGCCCACTTCCTTCAGGGCCAAGGGGGAAGTAAGCCCGGTGGCCACCATGATCCTTTCTTTGTAGGTTTCCATGTTTTTTAGGCGTTGGTTGAGAACTTCAATGGTTGAGGATAATTCACTGATTTTTTGCTTTTTGTCCCTGGATTCGAATTCAAGGCGTTTCATTTTTTGCTTGTCCAAGGTCATGGTCAAATATTGAAATATAATGAAGCCGAAGAAAATTATCAGGAAAGAAAAAGCCAAAATGGCGTTCTTGATGAATTTTGCTGAAACGGCAAATTCCTTATTGGTGGACCTAGCGTCGGAAACAATAATGACTGAATAATTTTGGTTTTTTTTAGTGGCTTTCATAAGTATTCTTTTGGGCCGCAACTCCAATTATATGGTAAATAAAATGTTTTGTCAATCATAAACCATAAGCGTATTTATTGGGCGCTAATTTCCCTGATTTTACAGGCAATATTTTCCAGTGGAGTTCCGGGTGGAAAAACTTCTTGAATACCGATTTTCTTTAATTCCGGCAAATCTTCTCTGGGAATAATGCCACCTAAAAACAGCGGAGGCGGGGGAATGTTTTTTTCCAAAAAAATAGCCATAATTTTTTTGCATAACTGCATGTGAGCACCCGAAAGAATGCTCAGGCCGATGATGGTTACGTCTTCCTGAATCGCTGTATTGACAATGGTTTCAGGGGACTGGCGCAGTCCTGTATAAATGACTTCCATTCCGGCGTCCCTGAGATATTTGGCCACGATTTTTGCGCCGCGATCGTGCCCATCCAGCCCGGGTTTGGCAATTAAAACTTTCACTCTGTGCATGACGACTATATTTTTATATAAAAAAATTAAAAAGTCAACCTTTTGACTTGACATTGTAATTGAAAAAGTGATAAAGAATAGCTTTAATGGAAAAAGTTTAGGAGGATTCAGGATGAAAAAAAAAGTGATCGCTCTGGCTGATAATAGTTATACAATACGCCGGATTGTAGAATTATCTTTTTCCGAAATTGAAAATATTGAAGTACACAGTTTTGAAAACGGATCTGGATTAAAGGAAAAATTGCTGCAATTGAAACCGGACGTGGTCATTGTGGATATCAAATTGCCGGAAATCAGCGGTTACGACATATGCCGCTTCATAAACGAAACTCCACTGCTGAGCCGCAGCCGGGTTTTTTTGATGAAAGGCAGTTTTGAAGCTGTGGATAATGAAATGATAAAAAACCTGAAATATGAGGATATCGTCACCAAGCCTTTTGATTCCAACGCCCTGGTCAACTCGGTCATGAAAATTTTTAATCAGGAAGAACAAAGAATTACCGGTGAATTTGCCGATAAAGAACCCAGTTCATTTCCGGAAGATATTATAGAAATTGAACCCGATTCCCCTGGAATTGAAGGCATCAGTTTTTCTGATATTAACCTCGATTTGGGAGCCCCAGCGCCTGTGGTAAACACCACAACCCAAAACCAGGTTCTGGAAAGGGATGAGATATTACCCTCAGAAGAAATTACTCAAGGGACGCAGCCGTCCAAGGATACTTTGCTGGCACCAGAAAATGAAGAAACAATTCAAAACCCTTTCAATGAAGAACCGCTTGCAGAAGATGTGAAACTTCTCCCCGGCGAATTGATCGATTCCCTAGTTCCAAAATCGGAAAATGGACCAGCCGTCCAAAATCCGCCTGCAGAAAGTGTGATTAGTGATATCTCGGATGAATTTCACGAACGCTTTCAGAAAGTTGTTAACGAAGATACTTCCGAAACCTTATCTAAGTCCCCTCTGGAAGCGGCAAGGATGGCTGATAGTGAAGACTTGAAATTTCCCATTGATCAGGAGGATGAAATTTTCGCTGCCGAGGAAAATAAAGTTGAGGAAACATTGGCCAAGATCGACGCCGATGCTCCTGTGGAGACAATGTTTTCAGAAAAAGATGAAATCTTTGATTTTGAGTCCGCCAACCAAAAGCAGGATAAAGACAAAGGTTCTGAAGAGCTGTTGGAGAAGATTTTTGATGAGGAATTGTTCGTCCAAAAAATACATCCTGAAGTGATCTCGCCAGAAGCAGAATTGGAAAAACTGTCCCAGACACCCCAAAAGGAAATAAAAATTGAGCCGCAAGTTGAGCATGGGTTATCTTTGCAGGAAAAAATGGATATAACCGGAAAAATGGAAGATAAGCTGACTTTAATCATTAAAGAACTACTCTGGGAAATTGTCCCTTCTTTGGCCGAAAAAATCATTAAAGAAGAAATCGATAAAATCAAATCCGAAGCGAACGACACCGGTTTTTAATTTTTTCTTTGGAGTTTTAAAGTGACAGAAATAAACATGGAAAAATCTTATGACCATTTACAAACCGAAAGTGATTGGTATCGGAAATGGGAAACAAGCGGTTTGTTTACCCCCGATAGTCATGCAACCGGCATACCCTTTTCAATTATCCTGCCTCCGCCCAATGTGACCGGTTCGCTGCACATCGGCCATGCGTTGACCCTTTCTCTGCCGGATATCATTATGCGCCGGAAAAAAATGCAAGGTTTCAACGTGCTTTGGCTGCCGGGAGTCGATCATGCCGGAATCGCCACCCAGATGATGGTGGAAAAAAACCTGAAAAAGGAAAGGCAATTAAGTAAAGAGGATTTGGGCCGGGAAAAATTCTTGGAACTGGTCTGGGAATGGAAAGAGGTATCCCAAAAAAAAATCGTGGCCCAGATCAAAAAACTGGGTTTAGCGCTGGATTGGAGCCGGATGAAATTTACCCTGAGTGCTGACATGCAGCAAGTTGTCCGCAGGGTTTTCATTCAACTTTACCGGGAAGGAAAAATTTACCAGGGAACTTACATGGTTAACCGCTGCCCCAGTTGTAAAACGGTTCTCTCCGATCTGGAAGTGGAGCACAAGGAAGTCCATGGCCGCCTGACTTATATCCGCTATCCGCTGAAGAAAAACCCACGAAAATGGATTGTTGTGGCCACCACCCGACCGGAAACCATGCTGGGGGATGTGGCGGTGGCGGTGAGTCCCAAAGATTCCCGTTACAAAAAACTAATCGGACAGGAATTGCTTCTGCCCCTGACCGGGCGGACTATACCTATTTTGGGCGATGACGAAGTGGATAAGCAATTCGCCAGTGGAGCGGTAAAAATAACCCCGGCCCATGACCCGCTGGATTTTAAAATTGCCATGAAAAACAATCTGGAAAAAATTGTGGTGATTGACGAATTGGCTTGCATGACCGGTCCGATTCCGGAAAAATATTTGGGATTGGACCGTTTCGCCTGCCGGCAGGAAATTCTAAACGATTTGCGGGCCTTGAACCTGATAGAAAAAGATGAGGAGTATATTCACAATATCGGCCATTGCCAGCGCTGCGAGACAATGGTTGAACCAAATATTTCCCGGCAATGGTTTTTAAAAACTGCCGAGCTGGCCCAGCCGGCCATCCAGGCAGTCCTGGAAAAGCAGATTCTTTTCATTCCTGAAAAATGGAAAAAAGTTTATTTTAACTGGATGGAAAATATCCAGGATTGGTGCATTTCCCGGCAATTGTGGTGGGGGCACCGTATTCCGGCTTATTACTGCCAGGACTGTCAGGAAGTGCTGGTGGCTGAAGAAGCTCCCGGGCAATGTTCCCGTTGCGCATCCACCCGCATCGTCCAGGATGATGATGTGCTGGATACGTGGTTTTCGTCGGCCTTGTGGCCGTTTACCACCCTGGGCTGGCAGAATGATAGCCCGGATTTCAAGACATTCTATCCCACTTCCATCATGGCCACTGCGTTCGACATCATTTTTTTCTGGGTGGCGCGGATGATAATGATGGGCATCCATTGCACTGGTGCCGTGCCTTTCCGCGAGGTGCTGATCAACGGCCTGATCCGCGATGAAAAAGGCCAGAAGATGAGCAAAACCAAAAACAATGCCATCGATCCCCTTGATATCATCCGGGAATACGGCGCCGATGCCCTGCGCTTCACCCTGGCCATCCAGGCGGCCCCGGGCATGGATATTTCTCTTTCCATCAACCGCATCAAAGGTTACAAGGCCTTTGCCAACAAGATATGGAACGCCTCCCGCTATGTCATCATGAACTTGCAAGGTGATGAAGATTTGCAGATCGATGTGCAAAAAATCAGTGATGCCGACAAATGGGTCCTGCAGATGCTGAATACCACGGTTGAAAAAGTGAATATATTTTTTGATGATTATCACCTGTACGAAGCGGCGGACCTCATTTATCATTTCATTTGGGATGAGTACTGCGACTGGTATTTGGAATTTTCGAAAAGTGATTTGGATAGTCCCCACACCAGATCCGTTCTCAAACTGACCTTATTCAGAATTCTGCAACTGCTGCATCCTTTCATGCCGTTTATCAGCGAAGAAATTTACCAAAAAATCAAAACCGAAAAGGATTTTTTGCTGCAGACCGAATTTCCCGCTTTTAATAAAAACTTTGTTTTTCCTGAAACCTTTGCTGCCATTGAGATACTGAAAAAAGTAGTGGCTGAAACCAGGAAGACAAGAACGGAAAATCGTATCGAGCCCAACAAGAAAATACCGATTTATCTCAAATGCGATTCGCTGGCGGAAAAAAAACAGCTGCTCAAGCACTTAAAATATTTCAATTTTCTCAGTCGCAGCCTGCAGACTGAAATCGTGGCTGATTTATCGGTTTTGGCCAAGGGTTTTCGCGGGGTCAGCCAGAATTGGGAGATCCTGCTGCCATTCGCCAATGATCAGGACCGGCTACGGGAATTGCAAAGGCTCAATGGTGAACATGACAAGTTGAGCAGGCAAATCAGCCAAATGGAAAGCAAATTGAACAGCGGCGGATTTGTCGATAAAGCCCCGGCCGAAATCATCCTGAATTTCAAAAAGAATCTGCAGGAATACATTGAAAAAAAAGCCAAAATAGGCAAAACCATTGACGACCTTTCCTGATTATTTCAATAAAATCCATCTTGCCGTTTGCGATTCGACCAGCGATTATTTAAAGCAAAATATCGCTCGACTCGAGGCTGATTTTCCTCTCATGGTCAGCTCTGCCGTCCAGATAGCCGGGCGCGGCCGGGAAAACCGCGGCTGGATTTCTCCAGAAAATCTCGGTATTTATGCGACTTTCGGGTTTTATTTGCCAGATAGCCGGGGCTTGTCACTCCTTTCCATTACCGCCGGCATTGCGGTGATTAGCATGCTCCAAAGCTGGACCGGCAAGGTATTTGCCTTGAAATGGCCCAACGATATCCTGGCGGATGAAAAAAAAGTCGCTGGCATTCTCTGCGAGACTATTATTAAAGCTGACAAAATCATCTGCCTGGTTGGCATCGGGGTGAATATCAATCATGATACTTGTGATTTCCCCACTGTCTTGCGGAGCCGGGCCGGATCATTAAAGCTGTTGACCGGGGTGGAATGGCCGCTGCATTGCGGCCGCGAGCGGCTGGCCGCGAGCATGACTTTCTGGCTGAAAAAATTGGCGAAAGATCGCAGGGCCGACATCATCGGCCGGGCCCGTTATCTGAGCCGTTCTTTTCTGGGGCAGACTATTTCTTTTCATCACCAGGGGGAGACGGTGCAGGGAATATTTCTGGACATCGCCCCGGACGGCGGGTTGCTGCTGGGTTTGCCGGGCAGCGAAAAAAAAATATTCTACAGCGGCGAACTGGATTGATCAGACTTTAAAAATCACATTTAATTGGCAAAGGGTGATTTCATCTTCAGCGTGCAATTCGTGTTTCACTCCGGTTTGCAGCTTGTTGCCGTTTAAAAAAGTACCATTGATGGCCCCGGGTTCCTCGGAAAGGTAAAATTTTCCATCCTTGAACATGACTTGAGAATGCTTGCGGGAAATGTATTTTTCTTCATCTTCATCGGTCAGATCTATGTCCGGGACGAACCCGGTGGTATAATCCCGCCGGCCTAGAACTGTTTGGGGTTTAGTCAATTGCACGATGCGGTTCGAACGTTGAATTATCAAATATGCCTTGATTTCCGGGCTGATTGTTTCCGAGGTCTGATCTTCTTTTTTTGTTTCTTTGTCCTTCGGGTTTGCCGCTATTGGCGGGGCGGAAACAACCATGGACATTAAAAAAGATTGGATTTTAATATGCTTTTCGCTTAATTTTTTCAATACTTTCAGGGCGATGTCCGGCATTTGCTTAAGCATTTCAGTCAGGGAAATATAGGGGATCTTGATCATGTCCGCATCTTCTATGACTTCTACCGTGTAAATCGCGTTTTGTTCATTATTCAGCGATTCCTCACCAAAGAAATCACCCTTGCCCAGAGTGACCAGGATTTGACCATTTTCATCGTTTTTGAGTTGGATTTTACCTTTATTGATGATATAAAAATTGGTTTGTATGTCCCCTTTTTTGTATACAATAACGCCAGCTCTATATCTAGTAATAAATTTTTTCAATGTGTCCATGGTTTATCTGTGTAAGTTAAAAAATATTTTATATAAGATATTTTCATTTGTCAATTTTTCCATTTTTTTTTAAAAGATACACTGTCTGGGAAGACTTGCCAATGAGCAGTTTTTGTTTTAAAATACCGTTGAGATGTTCGCCCGATCGAGTTTTACATAAAAATGAGCAGTAAAAATGAATTTTCTTTCCTGTTTCCGGTTCCTAAAACGATTCGCTGGCAAAGCCATTCCCTGGATATCCAGAATTTGTGCTTTCCGCTGGAAATTATTAAAAAATATGATTTTCTGTTTGACTATTTTGCCGTAAAAAATAAAAACCGCGGATTGGAGATTATCTGCCAGGAAAAAAAAACATTGAGCAGTGAAGAATATGTCATTGAAAGTGACCAGAACCGGATTATTCTTTGGGCCAATTCTCCGCGTGGGCAGTTTTACGCCTTGTCCACCCTGCTGCAAATCCTGGCTTTTTATAAGCAAAGCGGGTGCATGCCTGGTTTTTTCATCAAGGACGCCCCCGATATTTCTTTCCGGGGCTTTCTGCTCGATGTCGCGTACGGAGCCTTTCCCCTGCTGCCGGAACTGCAGCGCTTGCTGCTGAAACTGGCCTTGTTGAAATTCAATCATTTTTCCCTGTACCTGGGAGGTCCGGCCAAGCCTGAAAACGCTGCCCAGAGCGAAAGTCAAAAAATAAGTATGGCGCTGAATGAAATAGGCCTGATTGTGGCTCTGGCCTGGAAAATGGGGATAGACATGTTCCCCGCCATTACTGTCGGGCCGGATGCCCGCAGACTTGATAAAGCGGTCTTTACTAATAAATTCAATGCTGAAATCATAGCGCCTTTCCGGTCGAAACTGATTCATGTCGAGCTGAGTGAAAAAGTTGAAACCGAATCGGCAACGGTATGGTTTGAGCGTTTTTTGGATATTTACCGCTTTTACAAAGCCCAAGGGAAAATGGTTTTGGTTTGGGGGGACAGTTTTTTGGAAACCCCGGATTTGATCAGGAAAATTCCCCAGGATGTGTTGGTGCTCAACCGTGATTATGCAATTGAAAAAACTGATGCTTTCAAGAAAAAAGCCGGGCCTTTTAAAAAGCACCATATCCCCCAGGTATTATGCACGGCCACTTGGAGTTGGGCCAGGTTTATCCCGGCCATGCGCAAAAGTATGGCCAACAACGCGGCTGCTTTTGCAGCGGTCAAGGAAGAAAAACTGGCCGGGGTAATGTTGACCAGTTGCGCTGATAAGGGCGATGGGAGTTTTTTGGAAGGAATCATTTTGCCGCTGTTTCAAGCCGGAAATCTTTTCTGGAGCGGGCAAGCGCCCAGGCCTGACGCCTTCACCCAATGGGCTTTGGGTCATAATGAACCTGACCTGTTCAGGGCCTACACTTTTTTATCACAGGTCGACAACTCCTTGCAGCATACCCACCGGCAATATTTATTCGAAGATCCTCTGTTCGCCACTTTTTCCCGGCAGGATAACGCCAAGGAAATCGTGGCCAGATACCGCAAGACTTCCCTGTATCTGAAAAAAAGAAAAATCGTCCGCAGAGAAATTGCCGATTTTTTAAATTTCGCCCAGCATTTGTATGAATTTATCGCCGATAAAGTGGAATTTTCAAATCATTTTTTAACCTTCCTAAACGCTGGGCAAGGAAACGAAAAAATCAGCCAGCCCCTGGAGCGGCTTTTTGCGGAAGTCGAAAAATTGAAAAATCTTTATATTAACTTGTGGCTTAGTCGCTGCCAGCCCGATGGCCTGGCCAGGAAAATCAGGGAATTTGATTTTTTGCAGGAACGGTTCCATTATCTCCTGCAGGCCAGTGCCCAACCGGCAGCCAGAAAAAATCTTTTAGAGGAACTTAAAAATTATTCTCCGACCGAGGATCAATTGGCAATGAATGGCAATGCCATTTGCGAATCGTGACGGGCCAATTTCGTCCATTTAAACCTAGCGGCGTTTAAACGCCGTTGCATTTCGACCAGCCGCAATTGGCGCAGGTAGGGCACTTTTCGTCGCTCAGGCCGGTGCCGCACAGGGGGCAGTTGCTGACATGAATGTCCTGATGCTTTACATTGACCGCGCCGATATGGGTTTCCAGGACTTTGGCGATGGCGTCGGGGATGGATTGGATGAGTAGGCCGTTGGTAAAGATCGGTTCGGCGCCGCCTATGCCCTTGAGTTGGTTGACCACTTCTTCGGTCGAAATACCGCTGCGCAGAGCCAGCGATATCAGTCGGCCGATAGCTTCGGCGTCAGCCATGGTCGAGTAACCGCTTTTGCCGATGGAGGCGAAGACTTCGAAAGGTTTCTTGTTAAAATAGGTGACCGTGATATAGAGGTTGCCCAGCCCGGTGGAGATCTTGTGGGTGGTGGAGGGAATGGCGTCGGGGCGGCCCAGGGGCTTCGGCTTTTCCTTGCCGGCTTTGTTCAGGACCTGCACGGCCCGGCAGCCGTCGCGGTACACGGTAATGCCCTTGATGTTCATATCGAACGACTGCAGGTAGGCGGCCGCGATATCTTCACGCGTCGCCGCATTGGGGAAATTGATGGTCTTGGAAACAGCGCTGTCCACGTATTCCTGAAAAACCGCTTGCATTTTCAGGTGATCGATCGGAGAAATTTCCTGGGCGGTGATGAAATAAGCGGGAGGTGTTTCTCCGGAGTGTTTTTCCTGCCATTGCTGAAACATGGGGTGAATATCGGTGATTTCTCCATCCAGGATTTTTGAAACTACGCGGAAGGCAAAAATCGGCTCGATGCTTGAAGAACAACCGGCAATCCGGGAAATAGTCCCGGTCGGGGCGATGGTCAGCACCGAGGCGTTGCGCATTTTTTGACCTTTGTAAATCGATTTTTCGATGTTGGGAAAGTTGCCGCGCGCTTCGGCCAGAGAGCGCGAGGCCATAACGGCTTCTTCCTTCATGAATTTGATGATTTTTGTGCCCAGAGAGCGAGCTTCTTCGCTGTTGTAGGCAATGCCTATTTTGATCAGCAGATCGGCAAAGCCCATGAGGCCAAGGCCGATGCGGCGGTTGGATTTGGCCATTTTATCGATTTGTTCAAGTGGATACAGGTTGACCTCAATGACATTATCCAGGAAACGAATGCCCAACTTGATAATTTCGCGTAATTTTTCCCAATTCAACTGATCTGCTGATTTTTTATCAAATACATTAAGCAGATTGATCGAGCCGAGATTGCAGGCTTCGTAATCATGAAGTGGTTGTTCGCCGCAGGGATTGGTGGCCCGGATAGGTCCCTGGGGAGCGGTGGGATTCAACCGGTTGACTTTGTCGATGAAAATCAAACCCGGATCGCCGTTACTCCAGGCCGAATTGACGATCAGGTCAAAGGTTTCCTGGGCGTTGGCCTGAGCTGCTACCTGGTTGTCCATGGGGTTGATCAGGTCATAGGTGGTTTTGTTTTTGATAGCCTGAATAAACGCGTCGCTGATGGCCACTGAAATGTTGAAATTTTGGGCGGTGATGCCGTCACTTTTCATGGTGATAAAGCTTTTGATGTCGGGATGGTCGACGCGCAGAACACCCATGTTGGCGCCACGGCGGGTGCCGCCCTGTTTCACCGCTTCGGTGCCGGCGTCAATAACCCTTAAAAAAGACACAGGCCCGGAAGCGATGCCCTGGGTCTTGCGCACGAAACTTCCCGCCGGCCTGATTCTGGAAAAATCAAAACCGGTCCCGCCGCCTTCCTTGTGAACCAGGGCCGCATTCTTCACCGTTTCAAATATACCGTCCAGCGAATCCTCAATCGGTAAAACGAAACAAGCGGAAAGGCACATGTTCCGGTCCGCGCCGGTCAGAGTCGGAGAATTGGGCATGAAATCTTTTTGCATCATGGCCTGAAAGAATTTTTCTTCCCAGAAATTTCTATCGGCCTCATTTTTTTCGGCTTTGGCAATGAAGTGGGCCACGCGGCTGAATAATTGTGAAGGCTTGGTTTCCACCGGGTTCCCTTTTTCGTCTTTTTTGAAATAACGGGCTTTTAAAATTTTCATTGCATTTTCAGAAAAATTCTCCATTAAACTCTCCTTGAACATTAAATCTAGTTGCCTACCAATTATAAGACGCTAAATATAGCGTGTCAAGGTGTTTTTAAAAAAAATTTTTTTAATAAAATTTGTTGACAATTAATATTTATATATATATTATGTGGGAGAAAATGGGACAAAATGGGATGAAAAAACATTTCAGGGGTAGTTACATCGCCAAAATTGATGACCGCGGTCGGGTCAAAATCCCGGCCCAATACCTTTCCGCTCTGGAACAAAGCTTCGGCAAAGAAGTATATTTGACCTCAATCAACGGTGATCACATTTTGTTCTACCCCATGCAGATCTGGGAAGAAATTGAAAGGAAAATCGCCAGGATTCCCGTGCGCGACCCGGATCTGGAAGAATATATCAGCCGCATCAGTTTTTGGGGCAGTGAAACTGAAATTGACCCCAAGGGCCGCATTCTGATTCCGTCCGATCTGAGGGAAAGCAGCAAGTTGGAAAACAATTTATTGATTCTCGGCAAAATTGATTACCTGGTGATTTGGAACAAGGAAGCCTTCGCGGCCAAGTACATGGGTGGTCAGTTTAGTGATGAAAAGATGCAAAAAATATCGAGGCTGCTCAATGAATTTTCTTCATTATCCAGTCATGAATAAAGAAGTCCTTGAAATCTTTCAAGGATCGGCTAAAAAACTTTTTGTGGATTGCACAGTGGGCGGGGGTGGGCACAGTTATCATATTCTAAGCGCTTTCACAGATGCCCGGGTAATCGCGGTCGATCAGGATGAAGAAAGCATTGCGTTGGCCAGGGAAAACTTAAAGGCTTTTGGGCGGCGGGTTCGTTTTCATCTGGGTACCTTCGGCAATCTTTTTGAAGATTTTGATTGCCGGAGGCTGGCTGTCTCCGGAATACTTGTGGATCCGGGAATTTCTACGACGCAGCTGAAAAAAAGCCAGCGCGGTTTTTCCCATACCGTTGATGGGCCGTTGGATATGCGCAAAGACCGGCGCATTTCACTCACCGCCGCTGAAGTGCTTAATTCCTTTTCCGAGGAAAAACTGGCGGAAATTTTTTTTCAGTACGGCGAAGTTGCCGAAGCCAGGCGCCTGGCCAAAAAAATCATTGAAAAAAGGTTATTTGTTCCACTGCAATCGACGGTTCAACTGCGCCTGCTGGTTGAAGATGTCACACATTGGCGACCGCGTCCGGGTTTGGTTCATCCCGCCGCCAAAGTGTTTCAAGCCTTGCGTATTTTCATCAACCATGAACTTGAAGGAATTGAAATCTGGCTCGAAAAAATACCTTTTAACTTGCGCGCCGGAGGACGCGTGGTTTTCATCACTTATCATTCACTTGAGGACCGTTTAGTCAAGAAGGGTTTTCAGAAGCTGCAACAATTGAAAAAAGTTAAGCTGCTCCGTCCTTTTCCCGGCTTCCCCAGCGGCGAAGAATTAGCCCAAAACTTGGCTTCGCGTTCGGCGAAACTGCGGGCGCTGGAAGTGGCATGAGTAAACAAAGCAAATCCCTGGCCGATTTTCGCTTGGCAATTCTCGCTTTTTTTATTTTTGTCATCCTGTTCACTTATTCTAGCTTGAATCTGAAAAATGTGGATTTGGGCTACCAGCAGCATGAGTTGCTGCAGCAGGAAAAAAAACTGCGTGCGGAAATCGATCGCTTGCAGGCTCAAAAATCAATACTGCTGAACCTGGAGCGCATGGAAAAAATCGCCATGGAGAAACTGGGTTACCAATTTCCTGAAGCAGATCAAATTATCAAGGTTGTCGAAGATGACAATGAAGATTAATTACCAGGGCAAGAAGAGGTTCTTTTCCCTTTCTATCTTTTTTTTCGTCTGGATTTTTTTTATCGCTTTTAAACTTTTCAAGTTGCAGATCATAGATTATACAACTTATATGGCCAAGGTCAAAGCCCAGATCAACCGAGTTGAAGATCTTCATTCCAAGCGTGGTACTATCACCGATCGCAATGGTGAGATCCTGGCCATATCGGTGCAGTCCAAGTCGGTGTTTCTCAGCAACAAAGATAAAGAGATTTCACTGTCTACTTTCCGGGATTTTTGCCGCCTGCTCTACTTAAGCAATTCCCAAAAAATAAAAGTGAATAAAAGGATTCGCCGTGGCGAAAAATTTATCTGGCTCAAACGCAAATTGACTGATGAAGAATATCAAAAAATCCAACCATTGGCTTTGAGTAAACAAACGGCCGGGACCATTGATTTCATTGATGAATACCGGCGGGTATATCCGCAAAATAAAATCGCCTCGCATATTCTTGGCGGTGTGGGTATTGACGAGCAAGCCCTGGGTGGCATTGAGACCAGCCTGGATTCTGAAATCAAGGGTCGCGGTGGCAAACTCAAGGTATTGATTGACGCCCGTAAAAAGATTTTCCAATTCAAGTCTCTTGAGCAGCCGGTCGCGGGCAAGGATATCCATTTGAGCATTGATGCGGTCCTGCAGTTCTTGGTGGAGCGTGAATTGGCTGACACAATCGAAAAATATCAGGCCGCGGGCGGAGTGGTTATCGTCATGAACAGCGTCGATGCTCAAATCCTGGCCATGGCCAGCTATCCGGATTACTGTCCGGAAGAGATTTGGCGCACCCCGGCGCCGGTCTTGAAAAATAAAGCTATTTCCTTTCTTTACGATCCCGGCTCGACCTTTAAAATCGTGCTTGCCGCAGCCGCTCTTGAAAATCATGCTTGCAGCCTTGGGGAAATATTTGATTGCCACAACGGTGTTTACATGGTCAAAAACCGGCAAATCACCGATGTTCATCCCTATGACCGTTTGTCTTTTGAAGATATTTTCATTCATTCCAGCAATATCGGCGCCGCCCAAATCGGTCAACGGCTGGGCGGAGAAAAATATTTTCAGACCATTGAAAAATTCGGCTTTGGCCGCCGCACCGGAATCATGCTGCCGGCTGAGGAAAGCGGTATTTTAAATCCTCCGGCAAAATGGAGTGGTCTTTCTCTGGCTTTTCTTTCTTTTGGCTATGAAATTTCGGTAACACCGCTGCAAATGGCAATGGCGTTCAATGTGTTGGCCTCGGGAGGTTATTGGATCCAGCCGAAAATTTTGCTCAATACCGATTCCGCAAATCAGGGGCAGAAAATATTATCTCCCCTAAGTCAGCAAACATTGACCGCGATTCTGACTGCGGTCGTCGACAGGGGGACGGGAAAGAAAGCTGGTATCCAGGGCATCGAAATTGCCGGGAAAACTGGGACGGCCCGCAAAGTCAAGGCCGGGAGATATGTCAGTTCCTATGTTTCTTCTTTCGGCGGATTTTTTCCGGCCGGCAATCCGCAAGTGACCATTTTTGTGATGATTGATGAACCCCTGGGCATGTATTATGGCGGCGATGTGGCGGCGCCGCTGTTCAAGTCCATCGCCGCAAAAATAATGCTTTACCTCAAGCTTTTTCCCGATCTGCCTGACCGGAAAGAGATTTATCTATGAAATACCTGGACGAATTAATATTGCCGCATGATATTTTGGCTATCCGCGGCAATACCCATATTGCCGTGGCCGGAGTGGAATTTGATTCCAGAAAGATAGAAAAAGATTATTGTTATGTGGCTATTAAAGGTTTTGTCCGGGATGGGGTTGACTTCGTTGCCCAAGCCATGGCCAACGGTGCCAATGCCGTGGTCTCCGTTCATCCGCCGTCCAATAAATTCCCGCACCTAATCTGGGTGCAGGTTAAAAATGACCGTCGGGTCCTTAGCCAGATGGCCAGCCGTTTTTTCAACAATCCTTCCCAGAAATTGAACGTGATTGGGGTTACTGGAACCAATGGCAAAACGACCACGGTGGGCTTAATTCAAACGCTGCTCAATTCCACGGTTAAAACCGCGGCCATCGGCACCTTGAACATGAATTTCCCTGGCGGCTATAACCAAAAGACCAAATTAACTACTCCGGAAGCTCCCGAGTTATTCGCTTTCATGGCTGAGGCAGTCAAAGCCGGATGCCAGAATCTGGTAATGGAGGTCTCATCGGCCGCCCTCAGCCTGCTTAGAGTGGAAGACATCGCGTTTGCTCAGGCAGTTTTTACTCAGTTTTCCGGCGATCACCTTGATTTTCACCAGACCATGGAGAATTATTTTGAAGCCAAACTTTCTCTTTTTAAAAAACTTGGCGCAGAGCATTGGGCGATTATCAATAATGATGATCCCATGGGCGAACGCATCATCAAGGAGCTGAACTGCCGCTATGTCACCTTCGGCTTTTCCGAGCAAGCGGATATCCGGCCTTTGAAATATCATTTTTCTCTGGACGGCATCAAGGCTCTGTTGCAGACACCGCGTGGGAAAATGGAGATCCAGAGTCGTTTACTGGGTCGCTTCAACCTGCTCAATATCATGGCCGCAGTAAGTTCGGCGCTGGTCAATGACATGGCTTTGGAAAAAATCAGTGCTGGTTTGAGCGAATTTGTCCCGGTCAAAGGCCGGGTCAATATCGCCCATGCCGGTGATTTCCTGGTTGTGGTGGATTATGCCCATACCGATGACGCCCTGGAAAACTTGTTAACAGCTTTCCGAGAAATTTCCCAAGGCAAATTGATATTGGTTTTCGGAGCCGGCGGTTGCCGGGACAAAACCAAGCGGCCGCGCATGGGACAAGTCGCCGCCAAGTTCGCGGATTGGGTGATTGTGACCAGTGACAATCCCCGTCAGGATGATCCCCAGACCATTATATCTGAAATTGTGGCCGGTTTTGGCGAAGGGTTTCGCAATTTCAGCAGCGAGATCGATCGTAAAACGGCCATTGAAAAAGCCCTGGACATGGCTGCGCCAGGGGACGTGGTCCTGATTGCCGGCAAAGGTCATGAAGATTACCAGATTTTCAAGGACCAAACCGTTCATTTTGACGATTTCGAAGTGGTAAATGAAAAAATGAGGAAAGGCCATGCCTGAACTCCAATTAAATGAAATTGCCGCTGTTGTCTCCGGGCAAGTGAGCCAATCTGAACGGGTGCACTCTTTCAGGGATTTTCAATTTGACACGCGGGCCATGGGCGCCAATTCACTTTTTTTTGCTTTGCAATCGGCAAAAACTGACGGGCATCGCTTTGTCAAGGATCTGGCCGCCATTCCCGGCGCCGGTGCCGTGGTCAAAAGAGATTTTGCCGACAGCAAGGCCAAGATTCCCTTGATCCGCGTAACCGATCCTTTAAAGGCGGCCCAGAAACTGGCTATCCATGTCAGGGAAAAATACCGTTCGGTCAAATATGTCGGCATCACCGGCAGTGCCGGCAAAACCACGACCAAGGAATTCACTTTTCAAATTCTCTCCCATAAATTCCGTTCTTTCCGTTCCCCGCAAAACTGGAACAACTGTATCGGCCTGCCTTTTTCGCTTTTAAAAATGGATGGGCGGGAAGAAACCGCCGTTTTTGAACTGGCCATGAGTGATCCGGGCATCGGGGAAATTGACCTGCTGGCCGGCATATTAAAGCCGGATGTGGCGGTCCTGCTCAATGTTTTTCCGGTGCATCTGGAATTTCTCAGAACCCTGGAAAATGCCGCCCAGGCCAAGGCTGAAATTTTGAATTATTTGCCTGCCGACGGTTGCGCTTTTATCAACGGTGATTCAGCACTGATCCGTCGGGCGGCCGCTGCCAAGAAAGGCTGCAAGATTTTTTTCGGCGTCAAGGCAGCCAGGAATCAGATCATCTTGAAAAAAGTAATTCGTGAAAATAGCGGCAGTCGGATAGTGATTGATTCTTTTGGGATGAAAGAGGAATTCGTGGTGCCTTTGGTCAGCCTTCCTCATATCGAAAACCTGTTCGCGGCCATCATGGTGGCCCAGCGTCTGGGGATGAAAAATATTGAAATTCAGGAAGCCGTTTCCAGCCTGCAGCCGCTGGCCGGAAGGGGGCAGATCCGTAAGGATAGAGGCTTTGTCATCATCGACGAGACTTACAATTCAAACCCGGAAGCTTTGAAAAAAACCTTGCAATGGGTGGACCGGGAATATCAGCAGAAAAAAGCGGCTGTTTTGGGGGATATGCTGGAATTGGGGGAAGATGAGTCCGCCTTCCATCTGCAAGTGGGACGTTTTTTTTCAGGTTTGCATTTCGACCTGCTGCTGACCGTGGGTCAGCGAGCCGCAAAAATTGCCGAAGGCGCCAGGCAGGCTGGATACCCCGCTGCCAAGGTCAAGTGCTTCGACCAAGCCGTTGATGCCGGAAAATACTTGCGTGCCGAGCTGAAACCCGAAGCCGTTGTTTTGTTCAAGGGTTCACGGGGCATAGTTTTGGAAAAGGCTATCGCGGAGTTCGGCCATGAATAATAACCAGATCGCTGTCCTGGGATTCGGAAAAACAGGGCCGGCCGTGCTGGAATTTCTTTTGACCCATGAGCCGCGGGCATCGCTTATCCTGTTCAATGACAGCGAAATCGATGATAAGGACCGGCAGAAGATTTTCGAACGACGAGGGGTGCGCTTTCTTATTGGCGCCGAAAAATTCAGCGAACTTGGCGTTTGCCGGCTGGTCATTATGAGCCCCGGGTTTGATGGTAGAAATCCCCGTTTCGCCGCCTTGCGCTTACAGGGAGCCGAAGTCATTTCTGAAATTGAATTTGCCTTCAGACAGATCCATGCCAAAATTATCGCTGTCAGCGGCAGCAACGGCAAATCTACAACTGTCAGCCTGATTCATCATCTGCTGATCCGGGCCGGCCGTAAAAGTATTTTGGCGGGAAATATCGGCATCCCGTTCATCACTCAAGTCAAAGATGTTGCCGATGATTCACTGGTTGTCCTTGAACTTTCGAGTTTTCAATTGGAGGAAATCATCCTTTTCAGAGCCGATGTGGCCGTGCTGCTCAATATCACCCCTGACCACCTGGACCGTTATCCTTCCATGGCTGCATATGCCGCCGCCAAATTCAACCTGTTTAAAAATCAGCGCCCCGAGGATAGCATGGTGTTAAATGCCGATGATCCTCTGCTGCGTAATGAAAAACGCCTGGGCCCGGCAAAGCCATTTTGGTTTTCTACTACGCGCGCCATGAATGATGGAGCTGCCCTGGAAAACCATGACATCATCCTCAACTTCGGCACGGCAAAGGAAAGAATTTCATTGCGCCACAATCCACTGCGCGGAATTCATAATTTGGAAAACATAATGGCTGCCGCCCTGGCCTGCCGCGCCGTCGGTCTGACAACCTCGGAAATTGAATCGGGACTTGAGTCTTTCCGGGGCTTGCCGCACCGCATGGAAGCGGCTGGAATTGTCGGCCTGGTCGAATTCATCAATGATTCCAAGGCTACGAACGTCGACGCGGCGCTGAAATCCATCGCCAGCATCGACGGTAATCTGGTTGTCATTTTGGGTGGCAAAGACAAGGGCTCGAATTTCACTGTTCTTGAAAAACCTCTGCGTGAAAAGGCGCAGAAAATACTGCTGTTGGGCAAGGCGGCCCCCCTGATAGCCGCTCAATTGAACGGGCTGGGAGATAGACTGGTAAACGTCCGTGACCTTCATGAAGCGGTTAACACCGGGTATGAGATTTTACGGCAGGCAGGCGGTGTATTATTACTGGCTCCGGCTTGTGCCAGTTTTGACATGTTCGATAATTTTGAACACCGCGGCGAAGTGTTCAAGCGGGAAGTTAAGCGGTTGCGAAAGCAGGAAAGAAAAAATGGTTAAAAACAGCGGCATTGATCGCACCTTGCTTATGGTTTCCCTGCTTCTAATAGCTATTGGTTTCCTGATGATTTTCAGCACCACGCCGATCATCGCCCGTGAAAAGTTTGGTGACAGCTTCCATTTTTTCAAGAAGCAACTACTCTGGCTGGTTCTGGGGCTGATGGTTTTTACAGCCTTGATTTTGATCAAAGCGCCGTTTTATTTGAATCAGCGGCTGGTCATGGCCATCATGGTTACGGCCTTTACTGGTTTGTCGCTGGTCTTTTTTTTCCAAAAAATCAACAATACCAGCCGCTGGATCCGTTTTGCCGGTTTTTCCGTGCAGCCGTCAGAGTTTGCTAAAATCGCCCTGGTGCTTTATCTGGCCATGATGCTGAGTCGAAAAGAAAATGATGTCAACAATGTCAAAAATATGGGGGTGATTTTATTGCCGGTGGCTTTTATGGAAGGGCTTATTCTGAAAGAACCGGATTTCGGCAATTTCGTGCTTATTGGGATAATCACCTTGGTCATGCTGTTTGTGGCCGGTGTGCGTTTGAAATATTTTGTGATATTTTTTGCGCTGTTGATCCCGCTTTTTTTATTATTGATCCATATAGATCCCATGCGCCAGGAAAGAATCAAAAGTTTTCTCAATCCGGAGATTTATGCCTCGGGGCAGGGATTTCAAGCCCTGCAATCGACTTATGCCATAGGTTCAGGGGGGCTTTTTGGCCAGGGAATCGGCAATTCGACCCAGAAGTTATTTTATCTTCCTTATGCCTACTCGGATTTTATTTACGCCATCATTGCCGAAGAGCTTGGTTTTTTTGGCGCCCTGGCCGTGATTGCCCTTTTTATTATTTATTATCTGCGCGGTATGGTAATTGCCAGACAATCCGATAATCCCCATACCTACCTGCTTGTGACCGGGCTTGTTTGTTTGATTGTTTTGCAGTCGATGATCAATATTTCGGTGGCCGTCGGCCTTTTTCCCACCAAGGGCATTCCCCTGCCATTCATTTCGTCAGGCGGAACATCCTTGCTCGGCAGTCTGATGATTACCGGTATTATTCTCAATGTATCGCGGCAACGCAAGGTGGTTTTTGGCAATGATTGAATACAGCCGGTTCAAGAAAATTCATTTTGCCGGGATCGGCGGCTCGGGTATGTCCGGAATAGCGGAAGTGCTTCACAATATGGGGTTTCAGATTTCCGGATCTGATATTTCAGAAAACGAAACCGTGCGCCGGTTGGTTGAAAAAGGAATCCGCATCGCCATCGGCCACGCCAGAGAAAATGTCGGCGATGCGGAAGCCCTGGTATATTCCAGCGCCATTACCGAAGACAATGTCGAAGTGCTGGAAGCCTTGAAAAACAAACTGCCGGTCATTCCCCGGGCCGAAATGCTGGCCGAGTTGATGCGCATGAAATTTTCCCTGGCCGTGGCCGGAACGCACGGTAAAACCACCACTACTTCCATGATTGCGACTATTCTTACCCAGGCCGGCCTGGATCCGACTTATGTGGTTGGCGGCAAGCTGAAAGTGAAGGGAACTGGCGCCAAACTTGGTTCTTCGCGTTACCTGGTCGCTGAGGCTGACGAATCGGATGGCAGTTTTTTAAAACTTTTTCCCACCATTGCCGTGATAACCAACATTGAAAATGATCACCTGGAATTTTACGGCCGGATGAAAAGCCTGCTCCAGGCCTTCCGGGAATTCGCTGACAAAGTCCCATTTTATGGCGCAGTCATCCTCAATACCGGGTGCCCAAATATCAAAAAAATCATGCCTTTGATCCACAAAAAGATAGTCACCTATGGCTTTTTGGCAGATGCCGATATCCGGGCCGTGAATGTAAAAACTTCCGGTTTTGACTCTACATACCAACTGGTGATGCAAGGGCGGAATTTTGGACCGTTACGTCTGAACGTGGGCGGAAAGCACAATGTGGCCAATTCGCTGGCCGCCGTTAGTGCCGCACTGGAAGTGGGAGTGAACCTGGAAACCATCAGGGCCAGTCTGGAAAAATTCAGTTTGCCCGAAAGGCGTTTTCAGGTTTTGCATTCCAGTCCATCGCTCCTAATCATTGATGATTATGCCCATCATCCCAGCGAAATCAAGGCCACCTTGAAAACACTGCAAAGCAGCTCTTGCCGGAGAATAGTCGCTGTTTTCCAGCCGCACCGTTTCACCCGTTTGCAGCTTTTGATGAAGCAATTCGCCACGGCGTTCAGGGCCGCGGATATTCTGGTTATCACCAAACTGTACAACGCCAACCAGAAAGAAATTCCTGGGGTCAGCAGTCGGGTTTTGGCCGAGAACATCAGCAGCAAGGGACAGAAAAATGTTTTTTACCTGGATTCGTTTGCCGAGATTAGTGAGTTTCTGCGCCGCCAACTTCGTGAAGGCGACGGCCTGGTTTTCCTCTCTGCCGGCAACCTCACCCAGCTGGCCCACGATTTTGCCGCGGAAATGGAGGCTTTGAAAAAATGAACGATATCCGTAGCAACTCATTGAAATTTGAAGCCGAATTTTTTCGTAAAAATAACAATCGCACATTAACGCGCGAAAAAAAAATTCGTTCCATCCAAATGCGGACAGTTCATGTTTTAGTATTGCTGTTTGTAACGCTGCTGGTTGGTTTTACTGTTTATAAAACGGCTGTATTCCTGCTTGAATGCGATACGCTGCAGGTGCATTCTTTCCGCTTGCGCCAGCAGCCGGTATTTGAAAAAGAAAGGGTTTGGGGAATTCTGAAGCGCAGCGCCGGGAATATCCTGACTTTGAATCTGGGGGAACTGCGTGCCCAACTGCTGCGGCTGCCGGAAATTGAAGATGTCGCCATCAGCCGGATTTTGCCCGATACTGTGGAAATTGGCTTCACGCTGCGCCAACCGCTTTTCTATTTGGATAAAAACGGCGTCTTTCAGTTGCTGGATGCTGGCGGCTTGGTTCTCGGCGAGCAGCGAACAATGCCGGCAGGCCTTATTCCCATCCGTGGGAGCGACGGGTCGGTTCTGACTCAAATCGCCGCATTAACGCAGGAATTGCTGCCCCTGCGCAATAAAATTGAATATGTGGCTTACCATGAACCTTATGGTATTGAACTTAAATTATTGGCCGGCCCCGAGACTTTTTATCCGGGCACGACCGGTTTTATAAAAAAAATAAACCGCTATTATAAAATCAAGCCGCATCTGATTTTAAATGGCTCGCTGATCCGTTATGTTGATTTGCGTATTGCCGGGCGGATTTATTTCGAATATTTTGATGAACCACAGGGGGATTCATGAAGAATAATTATCTGGTCGGCATCGATATAGGCACCAAAAAGATCTGCACTCTGATTGCCCAAATCAAGTCGGATGGGAAAAAAGAGGATGTGGAAATCATCGGTTACGGAATTACCGAATCCAAAGGTTTGCGCAAAGGGGCTATTGTCAATATGGAGGAGACGGTCGAGGACATAAAGAGATCGATCAAGGATGCGGAATTAACAGCCGGGGTGATGATTGAATCGGCTTATGTCAATATTTCCGGCAAGCATATTCAAAGCATTAACGCCAAGGGCAGCATCAATATTACCGGGCGCAGCAAGGAAATCACCCGTGAAGACGTGGAGCGGGCCATCACCCACGCCAGTGCCATCATGCTTCCGGCCGACCGCACCGTGCTGCATGTGCTGCCTCAGGAATACATCGTCGATGCTCAGGACGGAATTAAAAATCCGGTGGGCATGGTCGGGACCAATCTCGATGTCTATATTCATATCATTACCGGATCGATTACGGCCACCAAAAATTTGTTGCTGTGCTTGAAAAAAGCCAAGGTCAACGTCCTGGGCATGGTGCTTTCCCACATCGCTTCGGCTGAAGCGGTCCTGACCCAGGACGAAAAAGAACTTGGGGTTCTTTCCATCGATATCGGCGGCGGCACCACCGATATCGCTGTATTTGAAAAAGGGGCCATCAGTTTCTCCGGAACCATCCCCTACGGCGGGGACAATTTCACCAATGACCTGTCGATCGGGATCCGTACCGCCATTGATCGCGCTGAAAAAATCAAGCGCCGCTACGGTTGCGCCCTGGACCCCAACTTGAAAGATGAAACCTTCGAAGTTCCGTCGGTCAGTGGTAAAAAACCGCGCCAGATTTCCACTTCGCTTTTAATGAATATTTTAAAACCGCGGGCTTTCGAGATTTTTGAAATGGTCAAGATGGAGATAGAAAAGGAAGGTCTGCAGAATTCGATCAATGCCGGCGTGGTGATCAGCGGCGGCACGGCCCTGCTGGATGGCATTCTGGACGTGGCGGATGGCATTTTCTCGATTCCGGTGCGTATTGGCTCGCCTTTCGGCATTGGCGGGTTGATCGACAAGGTCAACACCCCCGAGTTTGCTACCGCCGTGGGTTTGATCAAGTATGGTTTCAGTGACATGAAAGACAAGGGATTCATTCGCAATAAACCGAAAAATTTCATACAGAAAATTAAAAATTATTTTGGAATTTAGGAGGCTGAAATGGACGACGATATTAAAATCCTGTACGGCCGTGAAAAAAAACAGGGTGCGGTACTAAAGGTCATCGGCGTGGGTGGTGCCGGGGGCAACGCGGTCAACCGCATGATCGAAGAGGATTTAAAGGGGGTCGAGTTTATAGCCGTGAATACCGACATGCAGGTTTTGTCGACCATTCAGTCTCCGGCCTTGAAGCTGCAGATCGGTGATAAAATCACCAAAGGGCTGGGAGCGGGATCCAATCCTGATATCGGCGAGCAGGCAGCGTTGGACGATACCGGTTCTATTATTGAGGTTTTGGAAGGCGCCCACATGGTGTTTATCACTGCCGGCATGGGCGGGGGGACCGGTACCGGGGCATCGCATGTCATTGCCAACCACGCCTCCTCCATGGGCATTCTGACCGTGGCCGTGGTCAGCAAGCCTTTTCACTTTGAGAAGGAAAAAAGGATGCGCGTAGCTGAGGAGGGCATTCGCAAGTTGAGGGAAAATGTCGATGCCATCATTATCATCCCCAATCAAAAACTACTTGAATTGGGCGACGCCAATATCACCTACAAGAATGCCTATAAAAAAGCCGACGAAGTTTTGCTGCAGGCTGTGCGCGGCATTTCGGACATTATCAGCAGCACAGGATCCCAGAATGTCGATTTCGCTGATGTCAAGGCCACCATGGTCGGCAAGGGCATTACGCTGATGGGCACCGGTGAAGCCAAAGGCGAAAACCGGGCCGATGAAGCCACCAAGCGGGCCTTGAATTCTCCGCTTTTGGACAATCTGGCTATTAACGGCGCTACCGGCATCCTTTATAACATTACCGCTTCTTGCACTCTGACCTTGGCTGAAATCGAAAAAATATCCGATATGATCACCCGCAATGCCGATGTGGACGCCACAATCAAGTTCGGGGTGATCGAAGATGAAAATGCCGGAGATACAATACGGATTACTGTGATTGCGACCGGATTCAAGGAAGGCAAAAGCGATTTTCAAGTGCGGGGCAAGACCCCGCCGGCCAATTTCATCCCAAACGAGCCTTCTTACCGCCAGCCAACCCCAACGCAGCCTTTTCTCATCCAAAACCGTCCAGGCAGCAGCAGCGTCGATGTGAGCAAATATGTCAACGACAGCAACATGCCCAACATGACCCATGGCCCGGAAAATTTCGACGATCCGCTCGACATCCCGACTTTTCAGAGGCTGAATCCGATCAGGAAAAAGTAAAGCGCTGGCCAAAAGGAGCATTGTCATCCAGATTTTCCTTGCATTAATATATAAGGAAAACAAAGTCAAGAGATCAAACAGCGAAGGATATTCTTTTTTCTAACTCACAAATACACAAAATAACAGTTCGGCCCCAAATTCTTTCTTTTTTCTTTAATTTGACTCTGGAACGTCTCCTTGACAAACAGGGCCGAATCGGTTAAACCTTAAACAAATAAACATGAGTAAAACCTTCGAGCAGGGAAGAGAGGAAGTCGCCAAGCTTTGCAAATACTTTGCCGATAACCGCCAGGATTTTTTTGCTCCCGGTGTCAAGGAAGCCCATGTCCGCCAGAGTTTGATCGATCCTTTTTTTGAAGCCTTGGGCTGGGATATGCGCAACGCAGCCATGACCGCGTTGCAATACCGCGAAGTCATTCCCGAAGACAGTTTGGAGATCGAGGGCCAGCAGAAAGCCCCTGATTACACCTTCCGCGTCGGCACCCTGGCCAAGTTTTACACTGAGGCTAAGAAATGCGGCGTCAACATCAACGCCGATCCCGGACCAGCCTACCAATTACGCCGCTATGGCTGGAGCGCCAAAGTCCCCCTCTCTATCCTGACCGATTTCGAGGAACTGGGAGTTTACGACTGCTCCCTCAGGCCGCGGCCAACGGATAAAGCAAGCTTCGGACGCATCCAGTATTTCCGCGATGAAGAATATCCCGACCGTTGGCGGGAGTTGTGGGATATTTTTTCGCGCGAGGCGGTTTGGGCGGGAGCTTACGATCGTTACGCCGCCTCCAAGCGCAAGCGCGGCACCTCCGAGGTGGACAGCGAGTTTCTGAAGGAGATCGAAGGCTGGCGCGATTCTCTGGCCCGCAATATCGCCCTGCGCAATCTGTATTTAGGCTATGACGATCTGAACACTGCCGTGCAGCGCACCATCGACCGTCTCATTTTCCTGCGCATGGCCGAGGACCGCGGCAGCGAATCCTATGGACAACTGCTCAAGCTCTGCGAACGGCCAGATATCTACGCCCGTTTTGTGGGTGATTTATGTCGCAAAGCCGATGAAAAATACAATTCGGGGCTCTTCCATTTTAAGAAGGAAGAAGGGATCGCTGAATCTCCAGACCAGCTCACACCGAAACTCCAGATTGATGACAAGATATTCAAACCCATTCTGCAAAGCCTTTATTTCGAGCACGGTTCGCCCTACCATTTCGGCGTCCTGCCGGTGGAAATACTGGGCACGGTCTATGAGCGTTTTCTGGGCAAGGTCATCCGCCTGACCGCCGACCACCGGGCCAAGGTGGAAGAGAAACCTGAAGTTCGCAAAGCTGGCGGTGTTTACTACACTCCGGCCTACATTGTGGACTACATTGTCAAGAACACGGTGGGGAAGATGATCGAGGGCAAGAGCCCGGCACAGCTTAGCGGCGGTAAAGGCGGCCAGCCGCTGCGCGTCTTGGACATGGCCTGCGGCTCCGGCTCATTCCTCCTTGGCGCTTATCAATGCCTGCTTGACCACTGCCAGAAATGGTACCTGGAAAACCGGCCCGAAAAGCACAAGGAAGCCGTTTACTTTGACAGCCGTCGCAAGTATTGGCGGTTGACCATCACCGAGAAAAAGCGCATCCTTATCACCCATATTTTCGGCGTGGACATCGATCTCCAGGCGGTCGAGGTCTCGAAACTTTCTTTACTGCTCAAGGTCCTGGAAGGCGAAACCGACGAAACCGTGGGCCAGTCACGGCAGCTTTTCCACGAAAGGGCTTTGCCCAATCTCTCCAATAACATCAAGTGTGGCAATTCCCTCATCGGCCCCGACTATTTCTCCGGCCGTTTGATTCCTGATCCTGATGAAATGAAACGCGTAAATCCCTTCGACTGGCAGCGCGAATTCCCCGATGCCATGAAGTCCGGTGGTTTCGATTGTGTCATAGGGAATCCACCGTATATTCGCATCCAGACAATGAAAGAATGGGCGCCACTGGAAGTCGAAATATACAAACAACTCTTTAGTGCGGCGAGTGCTGGGAATTATGACATTTACGTTGTTTTTGTTGATAAAGGATTGAATCTATTAAATCCAATAGGGAGATTGGGATTTATCCTGCCGCACAAGTTTTTCAATTCACAATATGGGGAAAGCCTACGTTCATTGATAGCAAAAGGGAAACATCTCTCACATATTGTTCACTTTGGTGATCAGCAGGTTTTTAATGGAGCTACAACCTACACATGCTTGTTATTCCTCGATAAAGCAGGCTGTGACGAGTGTCAATTTGTCAAAGTAGATGATCTGTCTGCATGGAGCATTAATAGTCAAGCCTCTGAGGGAACTATCCCCGCAATAAGCATCAACGCCAGTGATTGGAACTTTACAATAGGCAAAGGTACAGCTTTGTTCGAACGATTAAACCATATGCCGATTAAATTAGGAGATGTGGCGCATACTTTTGTAGGAACCCAGACTAGTGCCGACGATGTTTTTGTTTTGGACGAATGTAAGCATTTAAATAGGTTCACCATTGGTATTTCCAAATCATTAGGAAAAGAAGTGAAAGTCGAGAGCAACTGTACCGTGCCATTCTTGCGGGGCAAAGAAATTCGAAGATATGAGCCCCCAATTGCAGCCGCTTATCTTATTTGCCCTTATGAAATATCCAAGAGTAGTTGTAGGTTGCTTAATGCTTCAGAAATGTCCAGTAAGTTTCCTTTTACCCTAGCTTACCTTGAGGCCAATAAAGAGATTCTTATGGCACGTGAGAAAGGCAAGTTTAAGGGTCCGAATTGGTATGCCTATGGATATCCCAAGAGTATGACATTGTTCCAAAAATCTAAGATCATTGTTCCTGACTATAACAACATTGCATCATTTGCATTTGATTCGGGTGGACATTTCTACAAAACCGGCTATGGTATTCTTCTGAAGGATGAATTGTTATCTCCATTTTATGTATTGGGTCTTCTTAATTCCCCCTTACTGTTTCAATATTTAAAATCAATCGGAACTTCTTTGCGAGGTGGCTATATACGTTTTTGGACTAAGTTTATTGAGCAGCTTCCCATCCGTACCATTGATTTTTCCAATCCTTCCGATAATTCCATCCACAATCGTATAGTAATGCTCGTTGATCAAATATTGAAATTACACAAGGAGCTTTTCACTGCGAAATCGGAAGCTTATAGGACAGTGAATCAGCGGCAGATCGATTCTACGGATCACGAGATCAGCGGGCTAGTTTATGAATTGTATGGGTTGACGGAGGAAGAAATCAACTTTATTGAGAGAGAAAATGCTAAATAAAATTGAAGTTGTGAACAATGCGATAGACTTCTCAACTCGGATTAATATCAAGATTGTGTTGGTTGACAACAAGATGCTTGCCCAACTCATAATTGATCAAAACGTCGGTTTCGTAAACATTTCAACATAAATAGGAGCAAGTCTTAATTCATCCAACAGTTTTATCGTGGATGAGTTAGGACATTTGAGAAGATGAGTATAGAAGATATTGAGAAGGCATTTGAAGAGGCTAAAAAGAACGCCCCACCAATGTTTCATCCTGTCTATGAGAGAAGTGAAGGAGCTTGGTTTCCATCCAACGAAGCAGCAAATGTAGCCAGTATTATTTCTCATACATGGGAAGATATTCTTAGTGTTTTTGAAATAAGAAAAAGTGTAAAAAATGAAATTGGAAAAAAACTGCTTTTTAAATATATCATAATCGAATTGTGTTCGATCTTGGAGCAACTAGAGAGATTACAACAAATAATATTTCAAATTATTAAAGGACCAATTAATGATCGGTCAAAAGGTTATATCTCGACAGACCAGTCAGTGGAAGTAACAAACCTATTCAGGAAATATCGTTCTTTAAAGAAACATTTAGAAGGTGATTTGAAATTAATTAGAAACTATATTGGAGCGCATAGGAGTACGAGGCGAACTTGGAATGAAGTTATGAAATTTTGGGATAATTTGGAGCCAAAAAAATTCATGGATTTATTTATATATCTTCCAGAACTGTTTGAATATATTCGCAAACTGGATATTTATGATTGGAGTAGAATCCCAGAAGAAGGCGTTATTGAAATATTTTGCAGTGGGTTGAACATTCCTAAATAAAAAAGACTGGTTCGGTGGGTGGCTTCGTGATTTTGCAGTTTGAATAGAGGTCCAATAAAAGGAGTAAGTCTTTTGTTTGATATGATTATGAATTCGCAGGGACAGATCGTAACCTGTCCCTATCGTCAAATATACAAAGAAGCTAGAAAAAGAATTTGATTTTTTAAAAAATGTAAGATATCTTAGAAAAGATCAGGAGGGAAAATATGGAAAAAAATATTTGTAAAAAATGCGGTGCAGAACTTGTTTCAGTTCCTTATAGTGAAGAACCAGGAAAGCCAAAGATAGTAAGTAATATTGTAGGAAAAGCAGTTTCTGAAATGTGGGAGAGCGGAGAATCAGGATGTGATCGCTTTCTTTGTAAAAATTGCAGTACAAAATATATTGATTGGTCAGGAAATCTGATTGAGTGTAGCAGATAGGGTGTTGAATCAAGATATGGGTACGGAAGGGGACTTTATGCCTTTTCGGCATGAGGCAGTGGTTCCACAAAGGGTTTAAACCCCTTGTTGAATGTGATTAAGAATCAGCAGGGACAGGTCGCGACCTGTCCCTACAGAGGAATGAAACCATCCCGGATCAGAGCTCGACGGTCAAAAACTTGACCCAATAATGCGCATAGTGTATGAATTGGATGGCTATCGGATAGGGGAATAAAGATTATGGGAGAGGGAACGCGAAAATGAAAAAACAACATAAACGGACTCCACTTGTCGTAGAGCATCTTGAAGGTATTTCGCGGGCGGCAATCAGTCGCTTTCCTGAACTCGTCACGGAATTTGCGCGCGGCAAGAGCGGTGTTTACGCGTTATACAAAGGTGAATCATTATATTATGTCGGGCTGGCTAAAAATTTGCGTTCCCGTTTGCACCATCATTTACGCGATCGTCACGCCCAGGAATGGAACCGTTTCAGCATATACCTGACCCGTGATGACGAACACTTGAAAGAGCTTGAATCTCTGGTGCTCAGAATCGCTTCTCCGAAGGGCAACCGCACATCAGGGAAGTTTATGGAATCACGCGATCTCTTCAAATTATTCAAGCAAAAAGCTCAACAGATGCAGCGCAAGGAGCTTTTTGAAATTACGGGCGATGAACCGGTTGCAGTATCAAAAGACAGAGCCGAACGTAGGCGCCTGGGCGAGTTTGATACCATTGTCTGCCCCGCCCATCCGGATGGTTTTCAAGAGGAATTCATAGAAAAAAACCGCTGGTATGCGATCCGCATCTCGAAAAGCGTCATTCCGCACCTTAAATATATCGCCATCTATGTCAGCGCACCGGTGCATAAAATCACCCATTATGGCCGCATTCATTCGATAAAGTCCTATAAAGGCAGCGGTAAATATATTGTTTTACTCACTGGCAAGGCTAAATCGATCGGTCCGATTGATCATTCCCCTGGAATAACCATGCAGGCCCCACGATTGGCATTGATGGAAAGATTGAAGAGAGCGCGAACTCTTGCCGAGGCTTTGTAGATTAAAGAAAGTATAGTTATTTTTTGGTTTTTTTATCTAACGGGGTGAATTTCTTTTTGGAAGCTAATAATTTATTGACTTCGCGGTCAAAGTCGGAAACATAATTTTTGTCCTGTATGGAGCGATATTTTTCATATTCTGCCAATGCCTTCTTTTCCCCTTGCTTCGCGCTCACCTTGCCAGCCGAATGCAATAATTTTTTTTCAGAAATG
>Ga0209747_1000114_pt1 | contig 38890 bp, 35 predicted proteins | sample BarGraNGADG00311_FD_184498 | JGI IMG/M metagenome (GOLD analysis project Ga0209747, IMG submission 184498) | Arctic peat soil microbial communities from Barrow, Alaska - Barrow Graham LP Ref core NGADG0011-311 (SPAdes) (version 2) | ecosystem: Environmental > Terrestrial > Soil > Wetlands > Peat...
TCTCCGGTACTGATTATAGCAACCACAGGCTTTTTACTCACAAGAACAGAAGTATGTCCTACTGATGCCAATACTGCAATATCCTGAGGTTTAATTAGTTTTCCTTTTTTCAAAACAATATTCCCCCGCTTTACATCTTCTCCCTTTGCAGAAATATTTATTTTTGAATCACTTCTTGTAAATATTATCTTCCCATCCGATAGTTTTTCTGAGTCCTCCACCATAAAGACTATATCGCATCCTTCAGGGACTATTGCTCCGGTCATGATTTTTGAGCACTGATTCTTACCCACCGTTTTTTTTGGCACCTTTCCCGCAGGAATAACTTCCAGAAGTTCGAGATCATTGTGCAAATCGCTTTGGCGACAGGCATATCCATCAACAGCCGAGCGGTTAAACGGAGGCATGTCAGTGTCGCTTGCAATATCTTCAATAAGGATCCGACCACAGGATTCAATAAATGGAATAGCCTCAATACCAGTATTAGAGGCTGATTGCATTACGATTTTGCAGGCTTCTTCAAATGATATCATTGCCATACACAGGTGAATTAATTAGTTTTTCCATCTAAACCCAAAAAAGTCTTTAAAGTCAAAAGTCCATAAAGTCTTAAAACCTGATTCTACCATTAGTTGTATATTAATTCCTCACTTTTGTCTTTTTACTTTTGTCTTTTGTCTTTTGTCTTTAAAGATTCCCATGAAGTGATACAACATCTTTTGATGAGAAACACATCCACACCTCTTGTTGTTCACGCAGGTTTAACGTTTCAAACTCAGATGTTATTATATTAACATAAAATAAATCACCTGCATCAATAACTAATTCTCTGCCAAACCGGGAGGGGATTATCTCTGTAATTTTTCCCTTTATTAAATTGAGTTCTGATTTCTCAGGCATTTCCCGTGAAATGTAAATTGAATCGCTTTTAATAATAAGCAGGCCTTCAGGTTTCGGGTTTTCGCATTCAAATTTTATACATACATTATGTTTTGTAACGCCTGTAAAAATACCATTATCATTCCTGATTTTAACGCTGAAGAAATTCCTTATACCAGCGTATCGGGCAACAAACCTGTTGGAAGGATTTTTAAATACCTCATCAACAGAACCTTCCTGGATAATCCTACCATTATGAATAACTCCAACCCTCTTCGCCAGACTAACAGCGTCGCTGTAATCATGTGTAACATGTATTATTGTCTGACCAGCTTTGTTCAGGCTTCTAAGCAACCGCTTCATGTCATCCTTAAGAGATGCGTCGAGCGATGAAAGAGGCTCATCGAGGAGCAAAAGCCTCGGTGACGTAATGAGTGTTCGTGCCAGAGCTACTCTTTGCTTTTCTCCACCGGAGAGTTTTTCGGTATTTCGTTCCAGCAAATGTTTAATATTCATTGCAGAAGCTGCTTTTTCAACTTTTTCCGCAATCGTACTCTTCCTTATCTTTCTAACCTTTAGAGGATATGCAATATTTCCAAAGACAGTCATATGCGGAAACACAGCATAATCCTGAAAGACAATCCCTATTTTCCGGTCTTGAATTTTCTTTCTTGTAATATCCTCATTATCAAGAATAATAGATCCATTATCAGGATGCTCCAGTCCGGCAATCATCTCCAGAAGCTGAGTTTTTCCAGCTCCTGACCTTCCAAGAAGAACATAATATTGACCTTCAGGTATTTCCAGATTAATATCTTCAAGTGCAAAGTCACCAAGTTTACGATTAATACCTGTCAGTTTCAGCATCAGAAGTAATATGTTTCTCTTTTCTCTTTATTGATATAAGACGCAAAGCTATGAAAAACAGCAATGCAACAAGGATAAAAAATACTGAAGCAGGTCGTGCATAATTCAGTCCGTACGAACTAAAGCGTTCATAAATGAGAACAGGTGCAATCATTGGGTGATATGCAATAATGACTACTGCACCGAATTCGCTCATACCTCTGGCAAACATCATTACGAAACCTGTTGTAATGCTTCGCCATGCGAGAGGAAGTGAAATTGTAAAAAAGACTTTTGAGTGGCTTGCGCCCAGGTTAAGAGCAGCTTTTTCAAGCCGTTCCGGAACAGATGCAAACCCGTCGCGGGCCGCATTTATAAGAAAAGGAACACTTACAAATGCCATTGCAAGAGCTATTCCTGCGGGATGATTTACAAGATCTAGCCCCACGAGAGATGCAGTTTTCCCAAGAAAACCGTCCCGCGAAATAAATCCGAGCAGAGCTATCCCGGCAGCTGTATGAGGCAAAACAACAGGTAAATCAATAATTCCCTGCACCATATTCTTTAGTGGGAAATTTTTCCTGGCAAGAAGCCAGGCAAGAGGGATAGCTCCGGCAGCAAAAAAAAGTGTAGCGGCAAATGATACCCATAATGTTAACCATACGCTGGCATGAACCTCTTTGTCTTTTACTGTTTCAAGAAACTCCTTTCCTCCTGTATGAATGAACATTCCGGCAAGCGGTGCAAGAATGAACAGCAGAACCAATGATGAAAGAATCATCAGAACCCATGTAAATATGCTGTTCCTGTTCATAAATTATCAGAGATTCCGTGTTTTGGACAACTTCTTCACGAGTTGAGCAGGAATCTTATCAACCTGCTCCGTACTAAATGGTATTATTGGTTCCTGTCCGTTAACCTTTAATATATCCATTCCTTCCTGACTAATAATAAAATCGAGAAAATTAATCGCTTCTGCTTTTTGCGGAGCCTTGTCAAGAACTGTGATACTATAATTTATATACTCGCCTGTTACTTTCATTTTTGTACCCGGCTTACTTCCTGCAATATCCATGCTAACTGATGTATAGATGTTGTTTCGTAAAGGATCTGATAGGTTTATATCTTTTGGTAGTTCAATAAATTTCAGACCATGCTGTATTGCAACTGATTTATACTGAAACATATAATCAATTGCATTCGATTCCATCAGAGCCACAAGATCGACCTCCTTTGGTCTGATGTACTCCTTGTTCTTCAATATCATTTTTTCAGCAAAACCAAGCTGATTATAATATTTTTCGGCAAGCATAAAAGTAAAAACAGTTCTGTATCCGCATGGATCTGAATCGGGGTCGGAACGTCCGTAGATAACATCTTTCTTCTGCAGAATTTCCATCCAGTTTACCGGGTTTATTTCAACTGAGTATTTTGACTCTTGCCGGAAGGCAATAACTATTTCATTTGTTGCAAATCTGATACTCCAGCTGGCATATTCGGGGATAAGAAGCTCATTAATAACAAAATAATCTGACGAAGCCACAATATCACAAGGCTTTTTAAGCTCCGTGATTTTTCTTGCACACGCCAGGCTTCCCGCAGATTCCAATAGAATTTTAGTTCCGGGGTTCTTTTTCTCATACTCCTGTGCAATTTCTTTCAAGGGTACCGAAAGACTACCTGCATGAAATACAATTACCTCTTTAATTTTTACGGATTTGGAATTCCCACAGCCTGTAAAAAATAAAACAGATATAATCAGAATCAGGGATAATTGTCGCATCGGTGTAATTAGTAAATTAATATATGGCATGTGTAGAGACGCAAAATCTTGCGTCTCTACTACGTTATGAATTATGTGTGTTGTGTTTCGAATTATGCGATTTATTGAAAATTTTTGACAACAGCAATAATTTCCGGCAGATCCATACCGATTTTTTTAAGAAAATCGATGGTTGGAACACCGTTATTATTCCATCCGCGACGTTTATATACGGCATCTCTGAGGGATTCATACTGATCCTCCCTGTAGTTCCTGAGAACCTTCATCTTTTCTTCAGTGGTTTTATTTTGGGGATCGAAACCTATTTTTTCCTTAAGTTGCTTATCGTATCGTTCAACGCGCGATTCATATTCCTCGATGGTAACCGGTCCGGCGGCCCTGTAGGGTTGGTTGTCATTGATTCGTTTTCCATAGCCCCGCCTAAGGTTAAATACTCTTTGAAAATTATAGACACGTTCGGAATCTTCTATCATCCGCTTTTTATCAAATGGAAGTCCTGTAACAGCCTTATATATAGTTATATAATTATCGACATGCTCGGGTACCTTAGCCGGCTCATCGCTCAGTGCATTACTCTCAGGTTCAACATCGTTCCACGGCAGCTTGCATAAACCTACAAGTCCAAACCATGTACGGAACATCGGGAAGTAATGAAGAGCCTCCGCCTTATTTTCAAATGTAGGGATCTGGTTATTAACCATATCCATAAAAATAAGCCAGGCCTCGTCGTGTTGCGGACCCTTATTTGTAAGGGCAAATCCTCCCTGCTGAGCAAGAGATTCTTTTGGCATATATTGAGAGTATTCCAGCCCTTTGTTCTCCATTCCTATATCGTTGAGAAATGCAGCGACACCCCATCCGTTTTTGATAAAGAGCTCTTTCATTTTTCGTACACCTGTCCCGGCAATCTTACCAAAACCTTCTCCCCTTGCCAATTGATGAAGCATCTCGAGTGCATCAACTGAGCTACCAAAGTTAAGATCGAGTCCCCCGGTTCTTTCTTTATTAAGAATCCCGTTCTGATAACACTCCATAATAAAAGCTGTAAGTGTACTCCATGTAATAGTACAGATACCATAAGTGTCGCAATAGAAATTCGTTTCAATTATGTAACCCGGATCAAATATTCCGCAGTTTGCTCCTAAACCGGCAGCATTTTCATATTCGGGTCCATCAACAAAAACAACCTGATCTTTATAGGGACCCGTTTTTACTACATAATCGTCAATACCTTTGCTGCACGACATATTACAACCTATCCAGCAGCCATCTGGCACATTCTGAGTAAAATGCTTTTTCCACACAGATGAATCGATCTTAAAAGCATCGGGATGACTTCCATATTTATAGTTCATTACCGGCAGGAGATCATGGTCGTTCATTATCTCCATCAGGTGTGCTGTTCCTGTTTGTCTCATCTGACACTGGCTGTCGTCGAGCTCACGCATCTCCCTGTTAAAACGCTTACCTCGTTGCGTAATAGCGTCAAGATCAACCACATTATTAAGATTCCCTTTAACTCCCGGAATTTTACAAACCAGGGCTTTAATCTTTTTATTCCGGAATACAGATCCTATTCCTCCCCTGCCTGCCTGCTTCAGTCTTACCTTTTTCCGTTTTGAATCATAAAAACTGAAATTGAGCATTCCTATTAGCGAATGGTCAGCCGCAGTGCCGGTTGAAACAATTCCGATAGATTTTTTTTCATTGTCATTATCGGCAAACATTTCCGTCAGCTGTTCGGCAAGAACATGACTATCAATTGCTTCTGCAGGAGCTTCAAATATCTCAACTTTATGGTTTATACCATCAATAAATACTATTACATCTTTTTCAGATTTCCCCTGAATTTCCAAAGCATCAAATCCCGAAAACTTCAGAAAGGGTCCAAAGAATCCACCAACGTTGCTATCCATTACAGAGTCTGTCTGCGGCGATATTGTTACAACAATTGACTTTCCTGTTCCTGAATACTGTGTTATTCCGCCAATCGGGCCTGAAGAAATAATTATCTCATTTTCGGGATCATTCCACTTAGTGTCTGGTTTAGTGCCATCCCATAAAAGCCTGAGGCCATAACCTTTCCCCCCAATAAATTTCTCTTTCATTATGGCGGGTACATCCTTTTCTTTTATTTCTAAAGAACCTACATTAATGTAAAGAATCTTGTCGGTGTAACCTTTAGCCAAAGGAGTCCAGTTATATTCCCATTTCTGAACAGGTTTATGCTGCTCTTTTATTGACTGAATGTCCATCTAACAGGTAATTAGGTTTGTAACTATCAAAGATTTACACACTTCAAAGGTATGACATAAAGATGAGTTATAACATGATAATAATCAATATGCCAGCCTGAACATATCCGAAGGAAGTAATTTGATTGCTTTATTTTTGTAAGTATCTTTATAGTCTGAAAATAATACGGAATGAAAATATTGCTAAATAACCGTGCTGAAGAATTAGAAACAGATAGTATAACTGTTAACGAAATGCTTCTGATGAAAAAATTTTCTTTTAAAATGAGAATCATAATAATAAATGGCGTTTTAGTTACAAAAGACAAGTACGATTCAACAATTATACATGCAGGTGATGATGTTCAGATGCTATATCTCATGAGCGGAGGTTGAAAAATAAGTAGTAGGTTTGTAACATGATATTAAGGTTCAATTATAAAGATAAGATTCCCGCAGTAATACGGAATAAATACATTCTGACTATAATCATTTTCTTTATCTGGATATTACTTTTCGATTCAAATAATCTTATAGCCAGATACAAGGATATGCGTGAGTTGCATAAACTAAAAACAGACAGGGAGTATTTCACAAAACGTATTGAAATTGACAGAAAGAAGCTTCATGAATTAAAAACAGACAATCGCAATCTCGAGAAATTTGCCAGGGAACAATTCCATATGAAGAAACCTGATGAAGATCTGTATATTATTCTTACTCCTGCCGAAGATCGAAAAATTACAAGGAAGAATAATTAGGGTATTTTTCCATCTTCCTGAATTCTAAAAGTAAGTCTATGGTTTTTTTTGAATTGAAGGTCATGCCTGCTTCCTTCACTAATTCTAAAGAGGCAACATCAACAGGCTTCTTTTCAAATATTCCAGTATGTACAAAGTTCAGATACTTAACTATTTTGAACATATTAAACCACCCGAAAAACCTTTTTTCAAATGATGCCGGAGAATTGGTGTTATTCTTTATCTCAATCATTTTTACTAACCACTCTTTTTCATCAATAAATGATTTCAAACCCTGAGGTAGCAGGTTGTAGCATTCCGGTAAACTTTCAGCTTCGCTTTGATAAATATTTTCAATTATTTTGAAAAAAGAGCGAAGTTCCTTAAACGCCAGCAAATTATAAGTAAAAAGTACTGATTGGTTATCTTCCGTTAGTTTCCTTATCGAAGCACCGGTACCGAACGGGACTCTCGTTGAAGCTCTCGGTGAAGGGTATACTGTTGTAGAAATAAGATTAAAATAACCTCCTGAAGGAACCAGCTTCTGAATAAAATAAAAGTCCTCCCCGGCCTGACGTTTGTTCATCCCACCGGTTTTTACATATGCGAGTGCTTTTACTGCAGTAGCAGACCCAACAGTGTGAAATACATAAGGAAAACCTGAAAAGGCCAGACCCTGGAAATAATACCGAAGATGCAACTCATATAAAGTAATATATTTATAGATGCTTTCGGAAAAATCAACACCATTAACAGGATGCTCAAAATAGATTGAACAAGCCGACCTGTCCTTTCTTTTCATTAATTCGTTACAAACAGAAACAAAGTAATTTTGCTCCACCACACAATCAGCATCGAGGCTCAGGATTATTCCTTCCGGATTATTTATGCAGTCGAAACGTCGTACCGCTTCATCCATTCCTGTTTTTCGGGCAAGACCAACACCCCATCCGGATATAATGGGCCCGGCAATAAATGAAAAAAGCCGGAAGAAACAATTACTATTTTCGCTCTTCCAGCTTTCAATATTTTTTATGGTTAATTCATTATTTTCAAAGCTCTGTGGAGAAGCATTTTCCGGAGCATTCACAACAATTATAACCTCAACTTTACAATCCGGTACACTGCATAACGCAAGTGAATTGAGTAACTTAGAAATACCAGGTTCATCATAGGCAGGAACGACAACAATTATACCTGTCTGTTTATCCGGTGCCTCATTAACTAATTCAGGGAACAATGCCCGTTGGTTTAAATAGGTCGAGGCAAAACCCATTTGCATTTACTTTTTTTCTGTCTTATACTTTTTGTTTAAAGCATCAAGCACATTTTGAGTAATATCCAGAGAAGCCTCACTGTACAATACTACACTGCCAAAGCTTTTCCCAAGGATGAACTGATAATTGTAAACAGACTTGTTTTCATCCAGAAATTTGGTGATGTATTCGAGCACCTGCCGGTTCATTACCTGTTCTTCCTCCATAAGATTTGATTGCAATTTATCGCGAAGAGCAACCAGCTCCTGCTGCTGCACACCAAGCGCTTGCTCCATTTCCGCTGCAGTAGCTCTGGTTATCAATCCTTTAGAAACCTTATCCTGATAATCTTTTCCTGCTTTTTCATATTGAGTTCCCTTTGCCGTAAGTTCTGCTTCAGCGCTTTTCTGCTTTGTCAGCAGGTTATTTCTTCCATCGAAAAACATATCAAATTTGAAAATAATTGAATCGATATTTACATAAGCAATCCCCCCCACAGGTAAGCTTTTTGTATTACCTGATAAATTGCTGCCTGTACTTTTTTTATTTCCTGAAAAATGCAAATAATAAAGACCTATTACTGCAATAAACAGAATTGAATAGAGAACTATAGATAATTTCTTCATTGCAAATTATATTTTTGATAATTATTAGTAAGTCGCAAATATAAACAAATTAATAAATGAGACTAACTCAGATAAATAATTTTTGGATTAGAATTCCGGACAAGGTATTGCTCTTATTCGTTTCCGTTGTGCTCCTATTGATAAATTATTAAATTTATAAACCAGGGAAATTTCATGCGCACCCCCTGTGGAACTTATAAGGTTAGAAATAGTAAAATCGTAACTGTATCCGATCTGCAACTGGTTGGTTTTAATTCCCACCAACCCAATTATTGCATCACCAGCCTGTGAAGTAACAAATGGTATACCCCGATACCATAATCCAAAAACGAGTGGGTCTTTATAATAGTACAAACCTAAATCAGTCTGGTAGTATTTCCCTTGTCTTTGAAAATTCATTGCGACTGACATGACCTCCTGAATTTTTTGCCGCAAACGTGTTTTTTTCAGAATCTGAGCTCCTCCATAAAGGTTGAACTTTACCGGTACGGTAGTATTATCACCATAAAATGAGGTATTGGGGGCCAGAAGATGGTCGAGTGTAAAACCAGCCCAAATCCTTTGATTATAAACAAGCGCAGAAGTAGCGAAGTCTACATCAGCTACATTATCGAAAGATGGGGGAACGTTGGATGGAACACTCCCGCTACCTGTCATCATGCTACTCCAAAGAAGTTTACCTATATCAAGTCCGAGGTAATAGAATTTAAAGTTTACACCTGGTCTTACATGCCATTCCTTGTTGATGTTGAAATCGTATGAATAAAGTAAACCGATATTTGTTGTACTTAGATTTCCTGATCCCGCTACATCATAAGTTGCCAGAATACCAAAACCTGAATTAAAACTTGGCATTGCTTTATCGAATGAAATGCTGTAAGTACGATAAACCCCTGGTATAGCCGGCCATTGATCCCTTATGTTCATTGCGAACCTGTATTCTTCAGACGCTCCTGCAAATGATGGTGAAAGGTATAAAGGATTAGAATAAAACTGGGAGAATGTAGGATCCTGACCAAAGGTATCAAATACAATTACAAATGAGGATATGAGTAAATATATAGCCCGCTTTATCAAGATCGATACCTTTATGTTTACTCCGACGAAAATAATGAATTGTAGTTGAAATACATTACATTTTTACGAATTTTATCATAATATTGGCAATGTGCTGCTATTATTTTAATAAACAGCAAAAATATTTAGACGAAAGGCCTAAAATATTTGATGAATGAAAATGAGAGGACTTGAGCCTGTTTTTAACCAAATCAATGTCAGTATCTGAAAAGAGTAACATCACCTGTTTTTATAAATGGCTCTCCGTTTCTGAAATTTCCTCTGACTTTCCATATATAAACCCCGGGTTCACTAAACTGACCCTTAAAATAACCATCCCAACCGATATTTATATCATTGCTTTCGAAAATCAGGATTCCCAACCGGCTGAAAATCTTTAACTGATAGTCGGATACGCCAGAAAAAACAGGATGAAAAACCTGAGAAGCTTCATCGCTTTTAGCAGAATAATAACCACCTGTTGGTCCCTGTGCATTAGGGATAAATGCATTAGGAAAATTGATAAAAAATTCAGAACCTGAGTAAGCATTCCTTACAGTTATAGAATCCGTACAACCATAATCCGATGTTACTACGAGCCGAACATTGTAATTTCCAGACTTGTAATATTTATGCATTGGTTCAAAAAGTTCTGAGGAGTTTCCATCACCAAAATCCCAGTCAAAATGAATTGCATTTGTGGTATAGTTATAAAAGTGGATTTCATCTTTAGGGAGGATTGCATTATCCGGAAAAATTTCAAATCTGGCCTGCGGTTTAGGATATACTGTAATGGTAATAGACGACGTTGCCTTAATACTATCTGAGCTATACACATTAAGAACGACTTTATAATCCCCCTCAATATCAAAAATCCATTTCGGATTCTTTTCAGTTGAATAGCCACCGTCACCAAATGTCCATCTGCAAGAGTCCGAAGTATTTGTTTTACTATTAAAACTCAAATTCAAAGGAGCACAACCTTCTGTAGCAGATGCTCCAAATAATACATCAGCAGTTTTCAAACCTGCCTGTAGTTTGTTCATTTCGGGCGAGGATCCGGTTAATAAGACCTTTTTCGACTGTGATTCATTTACAGCGGTAATCGAAACGATATTATTTTCTGGTAAGTCGCTTTTCTGAAAAGGTATTTTTTTAGTCACAGCCTTTAGTCTTAGTACAGGCTTGGTTTTCATAACTGTAACAGGACTCTTAGTTACAGTGTCTGGATTTTGAACTTCAGATGAAATAACAATATTTTTTGTATTTTCTTTAATTACCGGAAGGCCAATTTCAGTAGGAGCATTGAACAGAGGATTACTCTCTGAACTAGTTTTCCCCTTAGAAATAATTATAATAGAAGTAATTACTGTAACCAGAATAGCTCCAACGTAGTAGATATTAAACCGGGCAGGATTAAAACGCAGGAATTCCTTTCGGGCCTGGGCTTTCATCAGATTTACCCCAACAGAAGCATCAGGAATAGCCTCAGCATCTCCAAGCTTCTGCCTGAATAATTCCCTTACGCTCATATCTTGTTTATTCTTCTTCACTATTTATCTATTCCAAAATTCCAATCTTTTTTCATAAAAACTATTCCATTATTCCTTTGTTTCTTTGCCCACTGCCCCCTAAATGGGGTTCTCCTAATATTCGAATATATCATCCGTTCTCAGTGTAGCTACTCTTCATTCTGCCAAGCTTTTCAAGTTTATCTCTTATTACGGCTTTCGCTCTGCTATACTGCGATTTCGAGGTATTAGTATCAACTCCGAGTATTTCAGCAATCTCTTTATGTTTATACCCCTCAACAGCGTAAAGGTTAAAAACCATCCTGTAGCCTGTAGGTAACTCATTCAGAACTTTGAAGAGCTCCTCTGATGTAAAAAAGTCCTCCTCAAAACTTGTCACTCCGGTTTCAGTCGACACATACTCCTCAATATCAACGTGATATCTGTATTTCAGATTTTTATGATAATGAGTAATGGCCGTGTTGACAGCAATTTTTCTCATCCAACCTATAAAAGAACCAGTTCCTGAAAAATCTTTTACACTCGCAAATATCTTCAAAAAACTATCCTGTAAAATATCTTCAGCTTCAGTTTTATCTGTTGAATATCTCAGACAAACTCCAAGCAGGAATCGAGAATACCTATCATACAGTACTTGTTGCGCCTTTCTTTCATGATTAGCGCACCCTTCAATTATTTGCTTGTCGCTCATCATAAACTGAAGACATTTTTAAGACATAACAATGAAAAAAATGGTTGCATTAACTGAAAAATTTATTCAAAATAAATAAATTCATGCTTTTATCCTGCTTTCTTAATGACAAAGGTCATTAAAAAATGTATTAGAATCAGTTTTATTAGCACTTTTATAAAAGAAATTTATTACAACAGAAATAAGCTAATATTATGTTCAACAAATTAATTGCAGCGATACTGCCATTTTTCCCCAAAAAATTTATCTGGATATTTTCAAAATCTTATATATCCGGAGAAACTATTGAAGATGCTATGAGGGTATCCAAAGACCTGAACAGTAAAAAGATAAAAGTGACACTTGATATTCTGGGAGAATTCATTGAAACTCCTGAAGAAGCCGAATCTAATAAGAAAGAATATCTGAATCTCATAGACGTTTCTCATAAGAATGAGATTGATGGGAATTTCTCTCTTAAGCCCACAAGTTTCGGTCTATTGTTCGATAAGAATCTATGCTTTAACCACATTCTCGAAATAGTTGCAAAAGCTGCTTCATACAACAGTTTTATCAGAATTGATATGGAGGACTCTCCATCTACGGATCTTGAAATTGAATTATTCCGTAAACTGAAAGCTGAGTTTCCCCGAAATGTGGGACTGGTTATTCAGGCATATTTAAAAAGAACTTTAAGAGACATTGAGCAGTTGAATGATCTTAATACTTCCGAAATTCCGATAAACTTCAGACTTTGCAAAGGAATCTATATTGAACCAGCTGCAATAGCTTATAAAAAATATGAGGAGATCAACCAGCATTATCTGGAGGACCTCGAATACATGTTCCGGAATAAAATATATGTTGGTATTGCAACACACGACAAACCGCTTGTGGAAGGAGCTTACAAGCTTATTGAAAAATATAATATTCCAAAGAATATGTACGAATTCCAGATGCTTTACGGAGTTACGCCAAAGCTTCGTGAAAGTATTCTAAATGGAGGACATACAATGAGAGTATATGTTCCATACGGAAAACAATGGTTTGGATACTCAACCCGCCGGCTAAAGGAAAATCCGAAGATGGCGAGCCATATTATGAAAGCAGTATTTTATAAGGGATAATCGACACGACACACGACTCACGACTAAAGGAAGAATTGGAGAAGGGGAGATTCTTACTCTGTGTAACTCCGTGTTAACTCCATAATACTCCGTGGTTTAAAAAAATAAAAAATCTCTCTTTCTCCACTTCTCCCCCTCTCCTCTTCTTACCTTAATACTTTCTCTTATTCAGTGTTTCAAGATATTTTTGCTGGATCAGGTCCACTTCCTGATTTGTCAAATCAGGGGAGAAAGGTGGAGGTTCCTCAGGTACCCCTTTTATAAGAAGATAAACGGCCGGAGCTATTAATAATGGATTAAAACCGATAATTCTGTCGGATGGAATTCCTCCTTTTTCAAATGCATTTACTTTATACTGCTGTTTTAGCAGTGCGTAATTGTCAGCAGGATTGCCAAGACTCGCCTGACTATTTTTGGCCTGGTATGCAGATGCAGCAACATTGTATCTTGCATTCTCAAAGTCGACAGAAGTTTTACTTTTGGCATTCAAAATATCTGATCTCAGGTTTGTAAACTTCGGAATAATAATTACCTCACTAATAGGAATAGTATCGCTACTCAGGTAAACTCCACTAATGAAGTCTAATCCTTTTAGTGTATCATTTACATTAAATATTACCGGCTTATAACCTAGACTTTTAAATATAACTATATCATTCTTAGCTACATAAAAAGAAAAATTTCCATTGTTTCCACTTATGCGGGAATTTACACCGTTAATTGTAATCTGAGGATTGTTAATAGGTAAAAAAGTAGATGCATCTTTAACTAATCCACGAAAAAGAATCTTCTTCTCCACATTTCCGTTTCCCTGCGAGAAACCTGCGTTAAGAATGCAGAGTATTGAAAAAAGACAGAGGAAACTGCGTTTTAACATTTTAATTCAGATTATAACTTAATTATCAGCTCTTTTAAGTTCCGCTTTGGAACATGGTGGTTATTCGAACTATCCCTGAAGTATTTAACGTCGTCATTTTTAATGTTGTCAATTATAACCTTCTCAATTGGTTTTCCCAACGCAAGAACTAAAAGTACCTCAAACTTATCAGGGATCCTCAACTCACTAATCAGCTCCTCCCTTTTTATTGAAGCGATAATGCAACCTCCAAGTCCTGCTTCACTCGCCCCAAGCATAATGCTTTGAGCAGCAATTCCATGGTCAATACCAAATACTTCTGTTATTGATTTGTCGCCTAATACTATAATGTAGGCTGAAGGTCTTTCACCCTTATCCGGCCCTGCCCAATCCTCCAGATAGCCTGCCCACAGAAGCGATGGAAAAACCCTTTCACAATCTGCAGGTGAATTATAAATCAGGAATTTCAGAGGCTGTCTGTTTGCGCCACTGGCCGATAATCGGGCAAGATCAATAAGGTTTTCAAGAGTTCCTGAATCGATACTGTGTGATTCTTCGAAACGTCTGTAGGATCTTGTTTTACGAATTAAATCTTTTAGATACATTTTTGAATATTTTTAAGAGAAGTACAAATGATTAAAAAGGGGAATAGTTTTAAAATACTCTCCTAAACAAAGTAAACCAATCAGAAACGACTCGCTACAAGATCCCAATCTACGATCTCCCAGAATGATTTAATGTAATCGGGACGCTTATTTCTATAATCAATATAATATGCATGTTCCCACACATCACAGGTCATAAGTGGCTTAAGACCTTTCCGTAATGGATTACCTGCGTTCGATTCCTGAATGATTTGTAAAGTCCCATCTTCTTTTTTCACCAGCCATGCCCAACCTGCTCCGAAAAGCGTAGCTGCTGCTTTAGTGAATTGCTCCTTAAATGCATCAAATGATCCGAATGATGCATTTAGTGAATCAGAGAGAGCGCCACCCGGAGTTTTTCTTCCTTTTTGAGCAAAGGCTTCAAAATAAAATGTGTGGTTCCAAACCTGAGCAGCATTATTATAAATGCCACCTTCAGCTTTTTTAATGATTGTTTCAAGATCAGCTTTCTCAAACTCAGTACCAGGAATGAGTCCGTTCAGATTATTTACATAAGCCTGATGATGTTTACCATAATGGTAATCAAGCGTTTCCTCACTAATGAAAGGAACAAGTGCGTTTAACTTGTACGGAAGTTTTGGTAGTTCAAATGCCATGACAGATATTTTTTAAGTTAATGCTTTCAATATTTAAACAATAAATTATTGAGTATGTTCAAATTTAGCATTTTTATGGCTGAACTCAACTATATCAGGTAAGAAAAATCCTCCCGGGCATTATAGGGATAACCTCTTTTTCTCTTGCAAATCTAAATAAAGTATCAATTGCTTCTCTCCCCTTGCAACCAAGGTTCAGGGTATACTCATTAACAAAAAGCTTAATATGCTTGTTCATCACCGCACTGTCCATCTCTTTTGCGTTCCCGGAAACAAAATCGAACGAAGCAAATGAATCTTTGTAGGCGTACTCGAGGCTTCTTCTGACTACACGATTTACCTTAAGTGCTAAATTCTCAGGTACTTTCCGGTTTATAACAATTGCTCCAAGGGGTATAGGCATACCTGAAAGCTTCTCCCAATACTCTCCCATATCTGCTATTTTATGCAATCCCTTTTTATAATATGTAAATCTCGTTTCATGAATAATGAGACCTGCATCCACCTCTTCATTCAAAAGTGCATTCTCAATATCAGAAAAAAGATACTCAGTTTTATTAAGTGCCTCGGGCCAGGCAATACTTAAGAGAAGATTTGCAGTTGTGTATTTGCCAGGTATTGCTATTCGTGCACCAGCAAGTTCAGATGGTTGTAAAATTCGCTTGCTTATAAGTAAGGGACCGTTTTTATGTCCCAGGGCGCTTCCCGAATCAAGTATTAGATAGTTATCGGCAACATATGCATAGGCATGGTAACTCATTTTCGTGATATCTACTTCCGATGCAAAGGCCTTTCTGTTCAGCTCTTCAACATCTGCAAGAAAATAATCAAACTCCAACCCCTCTGTATCAATTCTCCCATGAACCATTGCATCGAAAATAAATGTATCGTTCGGGCATGGTGAGAAACCCAATGTTAATTTCATCTCTTCACTCCAGTCTAATTATTACTTCGTTAAGCTTTTCCGACAGATTATCAAGTGCAAGAGTAATATTCCAATTGCTTTTATTTCGGGGTTCAACCCTGTTCGAAATTGCCCTGAGAGCCAGAAAAGGTATATTTTCTTTTGCGCAAATATAGAAAAAAGTTGCACCTTCCATCGTTTCAATGTCAGGATTAAATTTTTTTAATAGTTTAAGCCTTGTACTATCTGAGCCCGTAGCTGTATTTACTGTTATAGCCCTTGCCGGTTTTAAAATGGTTATCATCTTAGCGCTATACCTGCTATCGGCAGGAAGAAGACCATTTTTGAATGGACTCTCATCGAAACCTGTCAATCCTGCCTCAAAAAGGGTTTGGAAATCATCCCCGTCTTCAATTCCGGCATCTGCAAAACAATCGGATATGGGTGCTACAATATCTCCGATCCTGTAGTCATCCTTATAACTTCCGGCGATTCCGGCATTAATTGCCAGATCAGGCTTGCCATTAACAGAAATCCATTGTTTCATTGCCCATGCTGTTGAGATAGATCCTACACCGGCTATCAGAAGGTTTATCTCTATGTTACCAATACGATATCCACCCGGAACAGAAATCAATCCTTCGATTTTTTTCAGAGCTCCGGCTTCAATATCAGTAGCTGTAACAAATAATATCTTAAATGGCATAACAGAATCTAAACCCATTAATAATAAGCAGCTGGCAAATATATTGCTTTTATGAATTAAAAAGATCAAAATTATTGGCTAATATTGTAGAACAAATGAATCGAACTATGATTTATCTGACCCGCAGAGAAAGATTCTGTGCAGCACACAGGATGTTCAGACAAGACTGGTCCAATGAGGTTAATTATAAAGTATTTGGAAAGTGTTCTAATCCAAACTGGCACGGGCACAACTATATTTTATGGGTAACAATAAAAGGGGAACCTTCAAAAGAACATGGGTTTGTAATGAATATTAATATTCTGAAGCAGATAATTCTGGATCGAATAATTACCAAGATTGATCATAAAAATATTAATCTTGAAGTTGACTTTATGAAAGACAAAATTGCAACAACTGAAAATCTGGCTGTTGCAATTTGGGATGAGCTAAAACCTTCCGTTGAAAAGGAAGGCGCAGTGCTCCATTGTATCAAAATTGAAGAAACTGAAAATAATTCAATAGAATATTATGGCTAACACAATTGAAAAGATTAACGACGGGTCAGGAAAAGTGAGTAATGGTTACAATAAGATTGAAACATGGGATGCTGAAAATATTGAAGAATTATCGACTATTTACCATCGGGTTCTCGAACTAATAGGAGAAGATCCAAAAAGAGAAGGGCTTTTGCGTACTCCCCTAAGGGTCGCAAAATCGATGAAATTCCTTACTAACGGATACAATATGAACCCGGAGGAAATCCTTAAATCGGCCATGTTTAAAGAGGAATATAAACAGATGGTAATTGTGAAAGATATTGATCTTTATTCTATGTGCGAACATCACATGTTACCTTTCTTCGGAAAAGCGCACGTGGCATATATCCCTGATGGTTATATCACCGGGCTGAGTAAGATTGCCCGTGTTGTAGAAGCATATTCACGAAGGCTTCAGGTTCAGGAGAGACTCACCACACAAATAAGAAACTGCATTCAGGAAACGCTTCATCCTCTGGGAGTTGCTGTAGTTATTGAAGCTCAGCATATGTGTATGCAAATAAGGGGTGTTCAAAAACAAAATTCTGTTACCACAACTTCTGCTTTTACCGGTATCTTTCTCGAACAGCTTAATACCCGTGAAGAATTTGTACACCTGATCGGGACAAAGCTTCATTAGGATTTTTTTTATACTTTTGACCGGTTTTGTTAAGTATATCAAATTAAAACTTTAATTATGAAAGCATACGTATTCCCGGGTCAGGGAGCGCAGTTTATCGGTATGGGAAAAGATCTTTATGACAAATCACCCATTGCCAATGAAATGTTCGAAAAAGCAAACTCAATTCTTGGATTCCGGATTACAGATCTCATGTTTGCCGGGACAGATGAAGATCTGAAGCAAACCAAAGTAACGCAACCTGCCATCTTTCTTCATTCAACTATACTAGCATCTGTTCTTGGAGAATCCTTTAAACCCGATATGGTTGCCGGCCATTCGCTTGGAGAGTTTTCTTCTCTTGTTGCCAACAAAACGTTATCATTCGAAGACGGACTATTATTGGTGTCAAAAAGAGCAAAAGCAATGCAGAAAGCCTGCGAAAAATCTCCATCAACTATGGCAGCAATTCTTGGACTTGATGATAAAATTGTTGAGGAGGTTTGCGCATCTATAAATGATGTGGTAGTTCCTGCTAATTATAATAGTCCGGGACAGATTGTGATATCAGGCACAAATGAAGGTATTGATAAAGCAATTGAGATGCTCAAAGAAAAAGGAGCCAAAAGAGCTATGAAGTTGTCAGTTGGCGGCGCTTTTCATTCACCGTTAATGGAACCGGCCCGTAAAGAACTTGAGGAAGCTATCAAAGCAACAAAATTCGCCAAACCAATTTGCCCGGTATATCAGAATGTTAATGCTAAACCATCTTTGGATCCGGAAATCATAAAATCAAACCTTGTTTTACAATTGACATCACCGGTATGGTGGACTCAAACAGTATTAAATATGATTTCAAATGGGGCAACATCATTTGTTGAAGTTGGCCCGGGTAACGTTTTGCAGGGTCTGATAAAAAAGGCAAATAAGGATGTTATAACTGAAGGGGCTGCTTTCTGATAGCAAGGATATATTATCAGCCTACATCGGTTTCAGAATCACCCCCCGGTGCTTTTTCCCGTCAATCATAATTTCCAGAGGATCCTTAAATCTGACATGCCTGATATAGCTGTCTTCATATACGACTTCAAGCTTATTCAGAAATTCAACATCATAATAACCTTCATTAATGTAAGGGTTAACGGTGAAATAACCTACCCGGAATGATGTAAGATTCTGAAAGAAATGTGTTCCCTGACTGGGATCTATCCTATAATTCTTTAAGCCCGATTCAATAATTATTCTGGCCGCTGAAATCTGAGCCCATTTAACAGGGATCCCCAGCCAAGGATCCGCTGATCCCCATCGTCCGGGACCAATAAGAACATAACCTTTACTCTCTTTTACAAACGTAGCATTTATCTTCTCAATCTCGAGAGAGACTCTTTTATTATTTGCAGCACTAAAAGATTCGGGCTTAATATAAACAATATCGTAAATTCCTTTAAAAACCCCATTCCCAAGGGCCGATTCCGAGTATATAATTGTTTGTTCTTTTTCAATATGATCAATGTTGATAGTATGAGTTTCCTCTGTATGGACAATCGGCCGGATCTGTAGAAAATTGAATATTTTCGGAGAGCCGGCGGGTGTTTCAAGATTAACAGCAAACTCAATTTCAATCGGGTTATTCATCTCCTTCTGCCCAAGTTCAAGAAGTGTACTTAAAATTTCGGCTAAAGGAAAAATCTTGTGCTGCAGTATATTGGTAAACGTGATTACCCTTTTACCTGATTGAATTATTCCATCACGAAGGACATTGTTATTTCTGTCATAAGTAGAAGCCACAAATTTCAGAGCAGCCTCATTGTTCATATCCTTAATATTAATTTTAAGGATGTTAACGCCATCATCAGTAGAAGGAATAAAACTTTTAATATTCAGATCGAGAGCATAAAACTCCTTCTGAGTATCTCTTAAGGCAGCTTCAGGTGAAGAAAGCTGAAGTATTTTCCTGGGGTGTTTAGGTGAAAATCTCAGAGATATTCCACCTTCAACAATCATTTTGCCAAGTCCAAAGGCAATATTCACGATACCGTCTTCAGCTTTTTCAGAACCGATAGGGTAGTAATTGATCGATCGTGCAACTCCTGAGATAGTCGGATAATAGATTCCCTCATGACTGTTTCCACAAACCTCCTGCAATATTATCCCCATTTTTTCTTCATCTATTACATTAGCCGTAGCTGTCATATATGCTTTACTGGCTTTGTAATAAACTGATGCGTATACTTCCTTAATTGCATCAGATAACATCTTCACCATCTGTTTATTATCCTCAAGTCTCGGTATCATATAGGTCGAATAGATACCAGCAAAAGGCTGATAGTGGGAATCTTCAAGTTTACTGGAAGAACGAACTGCAATCGGGTAGTTTCTTGAAACGGCTAGGAAGGCATAGAAATCCTGGTAAACATGCCCGGGGAGTTCCGCATTGACAAACCTGTTAAGGATCTCATCATCGGAGAGGTCTGAGAGAGCTATTGAATAGAGATTATTCTGATCCATGAACTCATCGAAGATGTCGGTGCTTAAAACAACTGTTCGCGGGATAGTAATAAGTACATCAGGATATTTATTGAACAGTTTATTGTTTTTGATAATACGGTTGATGAAAGCCAGTCCCCTTGCTTTTCCTCCGATAGACCCCTCTCCTATACGCGAAAATATCTGGTATTCATCAAAGCTTGTTTTATCAAACTTAGCAATGACCCCTCTCCCTTTGCCAAGACGAAAGCTGGAGATTGCCACATATAGGAATCTCCTCATTTCATCCATCGATTCAAAATCTTCTCTGTTGATATACTTGAACATCTGGGCGACAGGAAACAACGCTCTGGCATTTAACCATTTGGAAAAATGGTTACGGGAGGCATGGTATTCGAGAGAACTATCGGGGATGGTAAGTAATTTCTGCTGAAGGCTCTGAAGATCTGTGGCTATAGCTATAGGTTCCATTGTATCAGGATTCCTAAAAACAAACGGACCAAAAGCCAGATTCTGGATAATAAAGTTCCTTAGCTCGAGAGATAATGATTTGGAATACTTATTTATAAATCCTGCTCCTAAATCTTCTGCAACTTTCTTGTGAATAGTACTTGATGACTGAATCAAAAAGGGTACTTTGTCATCATCTGCCATAACCACTTTGCAAAGCTCAATCCCGGCATTTTCATCGTTAACACCATCCCGCTTGTAACTTATATCTGAAATAACTCCCAGAACATTATATTTATACTTTTTGTAAAGTTCCGCAGCATCGTTGAAGTTATTTGCAAGTAAGATTTTGGGTCTTCCTCTCATCTTAAGCATCCTTTGATGTTCATTAAGCGCTTCGCGCTGAAAATCAAGTGATTGCAAAAGTATTATTCTATAAATATTCGGAAGGTATGAAGATATATATCTTATGGAATTTTCAACAAGAATAATAGCCTGAACTCCAATATTTTCTATATCATAATCTGCATTCATCTTGTCCTCAATAAGCTTTATTATTGCGAGTATAAGAGATGCATCCCCGAGCCAGCAGAAAACATAATCGATAGCGCTCAGATCCTCCCCCTCAAGCCGAAGAGAAACTTCTCTGGAAAAATAGGTAAGAACCACAATAGGTATATTTTCATACTTGGATTTAATTCTTTTAGCAAGTGCAAAAACATCAGTCCCCTTCAGGCTCAACATAGAAATAACCAGATCAATATTACCATCCTGAAGTATTTTGAATGCATCCTCAGCATTGTCGGTTTGTACAAATGTAGGTGGATATCGTAAATTAAGAGAAGCGTATTCATTAAATATCTGCTCATCAATCCTTCCATCCTCCTCGAGCATATAATTATCATAATTACTGCATATTACAAGGACACGATGAATACGTTTCTGCATCAGAAGATCAAAGGATGTATCCGTAAAATCGTATTTCTGAAGATCAATTATTCCTTCAATAATAGTCATAAATTCTGCTTTTTATTAGTTCAGGGAGATTACAGCCATCCCTTTTTTCCCATCCATGCGTATAAGAAGTGGCTTTTCAAATCTTATATGCCGGAAATATTTCCCCGTTTCGATAACATTTTGTTTTTTAAGCTTTTCCCAGATAATTGATCCATCATTTGAACTTTCATTAATCGAGAAATATCCAACATTCATTGAGGTTACATTATGAAAGAAATGTGAGCCAAGCGATGCATCAAGGTGAAAATCGGGTAAACTGACTTCAACAATTACTTTAGCATTTGATATTTGAGGCCAGGCTACAGGGATTCCCAGAAATCGGTCTTTTGTACCCCACCTTCCCGGCCCAATAAGAACATAGCGGAGGTTTTCCTTCAGCATTTTTTCGTTCATTTTGTCAATTTCCTCTGCCATGTCATTGGTTAACATGTTGTTAAATTTCTCAGGTTCTACATATATAAGGTCTACAATATCGTTGATAACTCCATTTCCCATACTTTTATTTGTCACAAGTAACAAGTTGTCATTATAAATGCTTTCAGGATCAACAGAGTAACCTGCTCCGCCACCAACCAGTGGCTTTATCTGTAAAAGATAGAACGAAGCGAATCCATTTTCATCTTTTGTAAGATCAACTGCGAACTCAATCTCAACCGGAGTGCCAAATGCTTCTGAAACAACATCTAAAACAACTTTTAAAGTTGGCGCAAGGGGTACAAAATCATATTTTAAAATGTCTGCGAAATTAATTACCCGTGGTCCATTTACATCCAGTCCGGGAATAATTGTATCATTATCATTGTTAAACACTGAAGCAGAGTGCTTTATTGTGCCATGCTTCTCAGCATGACTAATATCAAGTGTAACAAGACCTGCATTTTCACCATCGAGAAGGTTCAGTTCTTTTTTTGCCATATCAACAGCATAGAAACTAACCTGAGAGTTTTTATAAAGGTCTTTGTGGGAGATGATATCCAGAGCCGGATAAGCTGGGGAGAAACGGAATGCTCTACCCCCCTCAACTACATACTGTCCAAGTCCGACGGCGATAACGGCAAAACCATCCGGCGGTGTCATGTGAGCAACGGGATAAAAATTGAATGATTGCGCAGTTCCGCTTATATGCGGGTAGAAGGCATCTTCAAACCTGTTCCCTACAACCTCCTGAATTACAATGGCCATCTTCTCCTGCTCAACTTTGTAGTTAATAGCTTCAAAATATGTTCTGGCATTCTTTGAATATATTGAGGAGAATACAAGTTTTATGGCTTCCGATAACTGCTTAAATCTGATATCGGGATCCGGGTTATTATTTGGCAGCAGATAGGTACCAAATATGCCGGAAAATGGCTGACTCATTGAGTCTTCGAACAAACTTGATGATCGTACTGCCAATGGTTTATTAATAAGTCTTATAAATATCTTAAGTTTTTTTTCAAGTGTATAACTCAGACTTCCTTCAAAAAATAATTTTTGAAGTTTATCAAAATCTTTCTCTTCTTTTACTTTGTCCCACAAATGATTTCGTTCCATAAAGATATCAAATTCATCCGTTCCTATAATAGCGGTAACAGGAGTTTTGATATTTATACCAAATAAAAGACGACCTAGTTCAAAGCTGTATATCAGTGTATTCACAAATGCCAGACCACGACCTTTACCACCAAGAGAACCGCTTGACAAGCTAACCACATTTGTCTCATCAATTACTGCCGCTTCATCAAAATTTACCACCTTCCCTTTGTTCATTTCTCTCCTTCGCTTGCGAATAATATCGATCAGGAATTCACGTAGTTCCCTGAGACTGTTGAAATCTGATACCCTTATAGGGTTTATCATTTTGGCTATTTTCACTTCACCTCTGGCCATCAGCCAAAGAGAGAAATGATTTTTCATAGAATGATAAACAAGAGAATCTTCAGGTACAGTTTGAAGGTAAGCTTCAAACTCCTTCATGGATTTGGCAACTGCAATTTGTCGACCGTTGGTATCTCTGTAAACGAAGTGGCCAAAGCCAAGATAGTAATTGATAAATGACTTAAGGTCCTGTAGAAGGCTTTCAGAGTTTTTATTTATGAAATTTGATTTAAGTATATGAGCATATCTTGAGTTTTCAGGATCTGACGACTGTAGTACGGAGGGAAGATTTGGGAGGTCCTTTTTAATATGCTGAATAAGGTCGAATCCCGCAGTATCATTCAAAACACCGTTTTTAGGAAAGCGCATATCAGAAATAACGCATAACAAACTGTCTTTATATTTATTATATATTGTAAGAGAGTCTTCATAATTTGAAGCCAGAAGAATTTTAGGTCTGGCTCTCAGTTTAAGAACTTTATACAATTCATCAGTAGAAACATCTTCTATAAGGTTCTTAGTCTGTTCCATCACCAGCGTATAAAGCATTGGCAGGTAACTGGAATAATATTCTGCAGAGTCCTCAACAATCAAAATAACTCTTGTGAGTCCTTTTTTTGTATCATTATCTACGTTTACTCTGTCTTCCAGAAGCTTAACCATTGCAAAAAACACCTTTGACTCACCAGTCCAGACAAAATAGTTATCAAAGGGTATGCCCAGGGATTTTTGATTTTTTACGAATGATACATCACCGGGGTTGTTAAGAAGAAGAAAAGTTGGAATATAAGGATATCTGTTTTTAATTTTTTTGCATAGTATAATCGGACTTTCCTTTTCCACCCCGATCATAATTATAATCATATCGTAGTGTCTGGCCTTCAGCCTGCTGAAAGCTTCTTCTTCACCTGAAACTCCGGTAACCCTGGGAATTGATGTAAGGCTCATCTGATAGTATTCTCCCAGCATGTGGTCAGAAAACCGGCCTTCACCTTCAATAGAGTAAGCGTCGTAGAGATTAGCTATAAGAAGAATCTCTTTTACTTTGAAAGGCATCAGGTCGTGGAAAACATCCCGCTCCGCGTTATGACGATCGAGAAACTTCTGAAGCAGCTTCCTGCTGGAGACATCTTTAAGATCGTTATCATCGGTTTGGGTTATCTGCGCTAAACGGATAATATCTCTGGCTTTATAGCTGTTAATATAACCTGTTAAGAGACTTGATATATTTAAAATGAGATCTCTTTCCTCTTTAAGGAATGGTCCCTCAACTTCTTTATTGAATTCAGTTGTATAAAATATTTCTATGGATCCTTTTTCTTGGTCAATAGTATTAAACTCCTGTCCCATTCTCCAGGCTGTTTCAATAAAGCCAACCGACTCAAACTCTTTACCCATAAATCTGATGCGTGCCACAGTGTATTCCGGATATTGCCATGCAGCCGGCAGAAGAAGTACAATCTGCTGAAGCGATTCTTCAATTGGTTTTCCTTCTTTCAGAATGGCAGTTGTCTTGTTAATACATGCCAACTCCTTTAACCGCTCCTGTTGGTCGTGAAGCAGCCGGTTGTATTCAGGAGTATTATGTGTTAAATCGGCCATCGGTGGTGGATTACTGGAACAACTGTTAAAATTACTAAATAGTTTAAGATAAACAGATATGGCCTCATAGGCCTATGCGTCCAAAACATTTTCCCCTCCTTTTTTAAGGAGGGGTGGCCGGGACAATTCATTATCTCTTTTATTACAAAGTCAATTCCCCGGCCGGGGTGGTTGGTTTATTTGTTTCTTTTTACCTTTATATCTATGAAAAACAAAAACCGTTTCAACATGAGGCCTAAAATCTTTCAGTTCATCTCTGAGGAACAGATCCACTTCGACTAAAGCGGACCAATCAACCACCCCGGCCGCTACAAGCCTTTGATATACTTAATTTCATTCTACAGCGGCCACCCCTCCTTCAAAAGGAGGGGAAAATTATTTACTTTGTGTTTACGAATAAAAATGTTCTATTCCACTTTCCATGTTGATCCACCCATAAGCAGATCGTCCATACATTTTATTTTTGCTGTCTTTTTTATTTCATCAATCTGATTATGTACAGATCTGTCATAGGTAGGTGCAGATACAGATCTTACAACTCCAAGAGCAACAGGATATTCGGGGTAACTCATATTTGCGAGCATATACTGTATACCGGGGTTAGGCTCAAGAGCATCATGGATAAGAATGTTTTTCAAAGTAATACCATTTTCACCAAGTTTAACGACCTTTAGTTTCAGTCCATCAAGGATAAGGCCCTTGTCGTTCTCTTTTCCGAATAACATCGGTTGACCATGCTTCAAAATAAGGGTTCTGTCATCTCTGACTTCCTTATCAGCAATATTATCGTGTATACCATCATTGAAAATGACACAATTCTGCAGAACCTCAATAACTGAGGTACCGTTATGTTTGGCTGCTTCAATATATATCTGAGTAGAGAGAGCTACATTTGTATCAACAGTACGTGCAAAAAATTTACCTCTTGCTCCAATAACAAGCTCTCCAACTGAAAAAGGTTCCTCAACTGTGCCAAATGGCGATGTTTTTGTTACAAGTCCTTTTGTTGAAGTAGGTGAATACTGCCCCTTAGTAAGACCATATATCTCATTGTTAAACAAGATAATATTAATATCAATATTACGACGAATTGCATGAATGAAGTGATTTCCTCCAATTGCAAGAGCATCGCCATCGCCGGTAATCTGCCATACAGATAATTCGGGATTGGCTGTTTTTACACCGGATGCAATAGCTGAGGCACGTCCATGAATACTATGAAACCCATAGGTATCCATATAATACGGAAACCGCGATGAACAACCTATTCCGGAGATGAAAGCAAATTTTTCTTTTGGAATACCCAGTTCTGCCAATGCTTTTTGTACTGAACTTAAAACAGCGTGATCGCCGCAACCCGGGCACCATCTTACTTCCTGATCACTCTTAAAATCTTTTGGAGTGAGTTTATTTACGAGTATTTCAGCCATTTTATTTGTCCTCCAGCATTTTAATGCATTTCTCTTTAATATCATTAGTAGTAAAGGGTACGCCCTGAACTTTATTAATCTGTTCATAAGTGAACTCCTGATGCTTCATCCGAAGATAATCAGCGAATTGTCCCAGGTTTAATTCACAGACCACAATCTTTTTAAACCTTTTGAAGACATCCTTAACGTTTTTTGGTAAAGGATTGATATAATTGAAGTTTACAAAACTTACATTATATCCTTCTGTCTTTAATTCCCGGACTGCTGTAATCAGGTATCCATACGACCCTCCCCAGCCAACTACTAAAACATCGCCGGAATCATCTCCATGAACGATCAGGTCGGGAATTTCATTAGCTACCCTTTCTACCTTTTCTGCTCTGAGCTTAACCATTAATTCATGATTTTCAGGAACATAAGATACTGTTCCTTTAATAGTTTTTTCGAGACCACCAATCCTGTGTTCCATTCCGGGAGTTCCGGGAACAGCCCAATATCTGGCAAGCTTTTCATCATCACGTTGATAGGGTAGAAAAGGACCATCGCTTCTTTTTGCAAAAGGAGGATTGATTTTTGGAAGATCCTTCATCTGTGGAATCCTCCATGGTTCAGTGCCATTTGCAAGATAGCTGTCTGAAAGAAGTATTACAGGAGTCATATGCTCCAGTGCAATCCTTGCTGCTTCAAATGCAAAATGGAAACAGTCCGATGGAGTACTTGATGCGATAACCACAACAGGGCATTCTCCGTTGCGGCCATAAAGAGCCTGCATAAGGTCAGACTGCTCGGTTTTCGTTGGTAATCCGGTTGAAGGCCCGCCTCTCTGAACATTTACAATAACAATAGGAAGTTCTGTCATAACAGCAAGTCCTATTGCTTCAGATTTAAGAGCCATCCCGGGACCTGAGGTAGAAGTAATTGCCAGGTTCCCGGCAAAACTTGCCCCAATTGATGTACAGATTCCTGCTATTTCATCTTCAGCCTGAAAGCTTATTACACCAAGATCTTTATGAGCGGCAAGCTCTTCAAGAATACCGGTTGCAGGAGTTATGGGGTATGAACCAATAAAGATTGTCAATCCTGCTTTTTCAGCGGCAGCCATGAAACCCCATGCTGTTGCTGCGTTTCCCGCAATATTCCGATATGTACCTTTTGCTATCTGAGCCGGAAGGATTCTATATACCGGTTTGAGAGCTTCAATCGTTTCAGCGTAATAATATCCTGCTCTTAGGGCTACTTTGTTCGCTTCAACAACTTCTGGTTTGCTATGGAATTTCTTATCAATATATTTTTCAGTATAATCCAGTTTACGATCGAAAAGCCAGTAAACCATACCAAGGGCAAACATGTTCTTTGTTCTTAAAACTGATTTTGGGTCTAGTCCGAAATTTTTCAGAGCTTCTTTTACCATTGAAGAAATAGGAGCAGCAATTATATTGTGACCATCGAGCTTTTCCTCCAGTATTGGATCTTTTTCATAACCTGCTTTCTCAATATTTTTTTCGGTAAAATTATCTTTATCATAAATAATTGTTCCCCCGTCTTTAATCCATTTTGCATTAGCTTTTACAGCGGCCGGATTCATCGCTATAAGAACATCTGAATAATCACCCGGAGTATTTATTTCTGAGTGGCCCAGATGAACCTGAAATCCGGAGACACCTCCAACAGTTCCCTGTGGCGCACGTATTTCGGCAGGATAGTCAGGAAAAGTTGACAGATCGTTACCGAATAAAGCAGAAGTGTCTGAGAACAGAGTACCGGTCAGTTGCATACCATCACCTGAATCACCTGAGAACCTTATTACTACTTCTTCTCTTTCGTTTACTGTTGATTTTTTACTCATGATTCAATATTGTTTAATCAAGTATAACTGATAATATCCAAAAGTAAATTAGATGTGCAAAATTAGCCTTTTATAAAATGAAAAATGCACAAAACTAATGTTTTACATTATGATGTTTATCATATTTCAGATAACAAACGGTCTCGAATATTGTTTTGCACTGAGCTTCAGTTTAGATTCCTGAAGTCCGCCCCCCTGCCCCACTAAAGGGGGATTCATTTGTCTTAATATCTGAGCATTAGCCCCCCTTCAGGGGGGGTTGGGGGGTAACAAGGTTTTTTTTGGGGGGGGCAAGAATCAACTCCAGATATCTGCCTTCTTCAGGTTAATTTCACCCTCGAAGAACATTCTGGCTATCTTCTCAAAATAGTCGGTATAGTCTGAGATGAAAAACTGGTCTTTTACAGTTCCTGAATCGTTTAACAGATTGTTTTTTTCAAGAGCCTCTCTTAAGATCATTGAGACAATTCTGGCAGAATCTACAACTTCAATATTAAAATTAAATATTTTGCTTATCTGATTCTTTATAATCGGATAATGTGTACAACCAAGAATTAATGCCTGAATTCCGGCCAGAGATACATTAGAAAGATAACTGCGTATTATTGCATTACTTATATCATCAAAAATAAACCCCTCCTCTATCATTGGAACCAGCAATGGAGTCGCCATGGATATAACATCAGTGGATGGTGATTTTTCCTTAATTTTCTTTTCGTAAGTGCCTGAGCTTATGGTTCTTTTTGTTCCAATCACTCCAATCTTATTAAATTCTTTAGAACTCAGATACTCCACCACCGGGTCAATAACATCGATAATGATCGTTTTGCCTTCAAATTCCTTTTTAAGTGAGTCGAATGCAGAAGCAGAAGCTGTGTTACAGGCAACAACTATAACTTTTGAATTATGTTCGAGAAGGAATTCCGTAATCCGATGGGAGTAATATCTGATAGATTCTGCCGATTTATCTCCATATGGCAAGTGGGCAGTATCTCCAAAATATACAAGGCTTTCGCCAGGAAGAATTTGTTTTATAGCATGTGCTACAGTCAATCCTCCTACACCAGAATCAAAAATTCCTATTGGTTGTTCTCTCACTTTATTGCTTTTTTAACCAAAAGAAAAGGCTGTCTCAAAAGTCCTGATTTTTTAGCCCCTAAATCCCTCCGCCAGCTGGCGGATGAACTCTCTGATTATCAGTATCTTAAAGAACCCCCTTTAGGGGGCAGGGGGCAAAAAACAGCTTTTGAGACAGCCTCTGATCGATATAAGATATTTAAATTATTTTAATCCAAGTTTAGCTCTGCAAAGAGGCATTACATTTGTGCTTTTTGTCTCATCAAAATAGAGAAGAGCACCTTTTGCAATATCGAAAATGTATAAAAATCCGTTTTCTTTACCAACATCTTTAACTGCTTTATCAACTTTGGCATAAACAGGTTGGAAAAATTCCACTTGCTTGTCCTGCAATTGCTGTTGGGCGTTTGTTTGAAATTCCTGAATTTTTCTGTTCAAATCAACAAGCTCCTGCTCTTTCGTCTTTTTAACCAAATCAGTAAGAGTTTTACTCTCCTTATTATAAGCATCATTTTTATTATTCAATTCAACAGACATCAGCTCGAGGTAATTAATGAGTTCCTTGCGGAATTTCTCAAGCTTAACATTTGCGGAATCGAAATCCGGCAGTGCCTGGATGAGTTCATCACTATTTACATGACCAAACTTGTAGCTCTGAGCCATCGAATTTTGCCCCGCAAGTGTAACGAAAATAGTAAGTGCTGCTATTCCAATAAATCTTTTCATTTTATTAATTTTATTAAACAATTAGTGCAAAAGTAATTAATTAATTTTTATAACCTAATTTTTGAAGAACCTGGTCGCTAATGTCAAACTTAGGATTGGCGAACAGTATGTTACCTCCTGAAGCTGTGTCAAATATGACAGCATAAGACCCTTCAACTGCTATCTCTTTTATTGCTTTTAAAATCTCATCCTGAATCGGTTTTACCAACTCTTCTCTTTTCTTGAAAAGGTCGCCTTCCATACCGAAGTATTTATTCTGTAGATCTTTCATTTCTTTTTCTTTTGCAACGATTGCTTCCTCCCTTTTTGTTTTCATATCCTGGGAGAGAAGAACGGATTCAGACTGATAAGACTTATACATCTGCTCAACTACCGCATAACCATCAGCTACTTCTTTTTCCCATTGTTTTGAAAGTTTATCGAGTTGCTCTTGTGCAGTAGTGAAGGCAGGAATGTTTTTCCTGATATATTCAGAATCGACAAAGGCATATTTCTGAGCGCTGGCCATTACCGACGTCAGAATAAGTAATCCTGTTAATACAGCTATTTTTCTCATAACTTAATTTTTAATTGCAATATTTACGTCAATCAAAACTGTTGCCCCATAGTAAACTGGAACTGACCTTTATTTGCATTTGGATACATACCAGGATCAGCAACCGGGTCGAAACCGTAACCCCAGTCGATACCAAGTAATCCAAACATTGGCAGATTAGCCCTGAGGCCGATACCTGCCGCCCGGTTCATTTTGAATGGATTGTATTCTTTTAACTGATACCAGGCTTTCCCTGCTTCAAGAAATGCTTCAGCATATATCGTTGCCTGTGGGTTTAGGGATATAGGATATCTAAGTTCAAATGTAACTTTTGAATAAACGTTCCCCGATGGAACCGATCTTGTTTTAATATTTGGATCGTTTGGTGTAAGAGATCCGTTGATATATCCCCTCATGGAAATAACTTCACGTCCATATAAGCTATATCCGTTCATTCCGTCACCTCCTAAGTAATAGTTTTCAAAGGGAGAAGGACCGATTTTACTATTATAATGACCAAGGTATCCAAAAGAATAACGGGCGTTTAGAATAAGCTTATTATTTGACGAGAGCGGAAAATAGTAGTCCGATTTAAAGGTCCATTTATGAAATTCAATCCATTTGTACATTACTTCAGCAGATGCATTTGTCATATCCTTACGGCTTATTGCTGAATATGGTGGTGTTGCCTGAAGTGATAAAGTAAAAGATGATCCGCTTCTTGGATAAATCAGGTTAGGACTAGTTGAGAACCTTGTCAATTTTGCAGTGAGACTTAATAGGTTAGATGTTCCATTTTCAAAAATAAAATTGTATTGGCTATAATTATCAAGGTTGTATCTCTGGTAGTTTACCTCACCATAAAGCGCGAACCAGTCGTCGGGCCATGTTAGTCTTTTTCCAAGTCCTACTGTCGCTCCATCTATAATCATAGATTGCTGGCCATCTTCATTTTTCTTCTTTCCATTTGTCATGAGAGACCTGTAGAGGGATATTGAAAATGTATTCGGCTTTTTACCTCCAAGCCATGGCTCTACAAAAGAAATATTATAAGATTGATAGATACGGCCGTTTGATTGTGCTCTGAGGCTTAGAGACTGACCATCTCCTGAGGGATAAGGTTTCCACTCTTTCAATTTGAAAAAATTACGCATTGAAAAGTTATTGAAACGGACACCAACTGTACCAACCAGCATTCCTGCCCCCCATCCGCCTGAAACTTCGAACTGGTCGTTAGCTTTTTCTTCAAGTTTATAAAGAAGATCCACGGTTCCGTTTGTTATATCGGGCAGCGGTGTTGGGTTAATCTTTTCGGGATCAAAAGGGCCAAGAACACCAAGCTGACGAATAGATCGCATTATATTTTCTTTACTGAACAAGTCTCCCGGCAAAGTGTATAGCTCGCGGCGTGCAACATGTTCGTTTGTTCTTGTATTACCTGAAATAATTACATTATTAAGATATGCCTGATCACCCTCATAAATTCTGATTTCAAGGTCAATAGAATCGTTTTCAATTTTTGATTCAACAGGAGTTAGTCGTGAAAACAAATAGCCATTATTCTGATACAAATTACTCACTGCGTCTTCGGCGCCGGCTGAAGAATTCAACCTGTCAGAAATGAGCGATTGATTATAAACAGATCCCCTCTTCACATTGAATACTTTTTCAAGATCGGACTTAAGATAAACACTATTTCCAACCCAATCCACTTTTCTGAGAAAGTACTGTTTCCCTTCTTCAATTCTGATTAGTAAAGCAACCCGGTTATCAGAAACAGTATAAAGGGAATCAGAAATAATTGTAAAGTCCTTAAATCCGTTATCGTTATAAAAGGTATATAATTTCTCCTTATCCTCTTCGAACTTTACACTATTGAATTTTGAAGCTCTGAAGAAGTTAAGATTCTTTACCTTTGTGCCTTTCATCTTCTTTCTAAGTGTGGAGGCTTCAAAAAACTCATTTCCAACAAAAGTGATTTCAGCAATTTTAACTTTTTCTTTCTTATTTACATTAATATTGAGAATGACGTTATTGGGTCGATCAGGGTCCATTTTCTGAATAAAATCGACCTCAGTATTAAGAAAGCCTTTCTCAATAAAATGATCTTTAATTATTTTTTTGGCGCTATTCAGTAAGTATGGTGTCACTTGTGAACCTACCGGAAGATTAATTTTTTCAACCAGGTCTTGCGTCTCCGAACTTTTCATACCAGTGTATTTAACAGATGATATTCTTGGTTGCTCCTGGAGAAATATATCAAGGAATATAGTGTCTGACATAACTTTTGAAACAGAAATACGAACATCAGAAAACAGTCCTTGCTGCCATAATTTCTGAACGGCTGTTGTAATTGCATCACCAGGAATAGTTATCTCCTGTCCGAGCCTCAGTCCTGAAATTCCCAGAAGGGCATTAGTATCCAGAAACTTGACTCCTGTTACATTTACACCACCAATAATGTAATCATCAGGTGACATAAAATCAATTATATCCTGCTTTTTCTGTCCATTCAATGTCAGACTCGTAACAATCAGGAATATTGCTATTAATGTCTTTTTAAATATTCTAATCACCATTATATTATTATTTTTCCAAAATCTGTTCACTAGTTTTTCCAAATCTTCTTTCTCTTTTCTGGAAGTCAATTATAGCATTATAGAAGTCCTCTTTACCAAAATCAGGCCAAAATTTATCTGTAAAGTATAATTCAGTATATGCAAGCTGCCATAAAAGAAAGTTACTCATTCTTAATTCGCCACTGGTTCTGATCATAAGCTCCGGATCAGGAATTCCGTATGTAGTAAGATACTTTTCGAAATCCATTTCTGTTATAGAATCTGACTTTAACGCACCATTTTTCACATCCACTGAAATTCTTTTTGCTGCTTCAGTAATCTCCCACCTCGAGCTGTAACTAAGTGCTACAACAAGGTTAAGTCCTGAACAGACTGAAGTTTCGTTTATTGTTTTGAATAATCGTTCTTTTAAATCAACTCCAAGTCTGTTTATATCTCCAATTGTCCTAAGTCTGATATTATTCTTTATAAGTGTATTTGTTTCATTATTAAGCGATTGTATCATGATGCTCATTAAAGCAGATACCTCATCATCTGGTCTTCCCCAATTTTCATTTGAAAAAGCATAAAGAGTAAGATATTTGATTCCCAATTCAGCTGAAGTCTCTATTACCTGTCTCAACGCGACAACACCTTGCTGATGTCCAAATATTCTATCGAGGCCCTTTTGTTTTGCCCACCTGCCGTTTCCATCCATAATTATTGCCACATGAGCAGGCAACTTGTTAGTATTTATCTCTTTTATTAATGGCATAACCTCAGCGTTTTCTTTTGGAATTCACATCATTGTAAACCGGACAATCTGCTGATTTGCCATTAATTTTCCAGCTTACTGCAATTCCTGTAAACGAATACCAGTCGTTGTTGTGAATCAATGCAACATCAGACGGGGCAACCAAATCATTTAAGCCGTCAAAGTTATCATAAAATGTTTTACGAAAGCCATATTCAGCTTCCAAACCCAAATTTTTATAAATATTAATTTTAAATCCCAGCGAGAAGGGTATTACAGGTACATAGGTAAAAGAATTAGTGTTTACGAACGCAATCCCTGCTCCTGCTGCTATATAAGGAGTATAATCCCATCGTTTACCAAGAGTTGAATAGGGGAAAAAATTAAATTCAAACTGTAGCTCAGCCTCACCTACGGTGCCTGAAAATGAAGCTGCCCTGGCGATTTGAAAACTATTATTAAAATCGAGATCATTAGCTTTTAAACCACCATAAATTAAACTGGCTCTTAAAGCCTGTCTTGGATGAAGGTTATGCCGGTAAAAAATCCCCCTAGCAAAACTGGGAGAATATAACAATCTTGAAGGATTGATATCTCCAATATATGAATATGTTCCTGCTAAAACACCAAAATCAGAAGATTGCTGACCTGTTAAGGAGACAGAAGTGAATAACATTAACAAAATCAAGTATTTTTTTTTCATTAAGTATGATCAAGAACTTTATCATCTGAAGGAGGGAAACCCCTTAGGTGTTGTCTTCAGCTTATAAATAATTGTTAAATTGAAAAAATCATAAAGGTCATTTGAACTGGAATTTACTGAAGTGAACCCGTCAAGGTTATCGGTAAATGTATATCTGGCCCCAAATTCTACACCAAAGCTAAAATTAGGAGAATATGCCAAACTGGCACCTGCCCCAACGGGTACTACCATAGTAAAATTACCTGACTGTATTCCATCCTGAAGCTGTCTTGCAATCAGCAGGTCATTTGCTTTAACATTATAACTTAGTCCCCCAATTCCTGTAAAAGCGTAGACATCAAGCGATCCTAAAATTCCCCGAATAAATCCCTGCCTGCCTTTAGAAAACAAATAACTGCTTTCAGCACTGTTCTTAATAAAATAATACTCTCCTAAAATAGCCGGCTCAAAAATTGAAATGGAGGCTTCATATCCTCTGGCCTCATTCGATCCCCTTGCATCTGATGCATGAAGAAGTCCGGATGTAAGACTTAGTCTTACGTTGATGTCCTGTGTAATCCGGTATTTAAAACTTAAATTTATATTGAACCTTGTCTGTATTAAACTTATATCGCGCAATCCCAGAATATTTTTAGTTTTCGAAAACCCTCCAACATCTCCAAAAAGCATAGAGGGTCCAAAACCTCCTGCAATTTCGTACCTTTTCATCTTCCATAATTGAGCCTCTGATGATGAAACAAGAACACAAAAAAGAAATATAATTAAACAGACCCGTTTCATAAATATATCTATTTCTAAGCTGCTACAAATATAATAATCAATTATTAAGGGTTTATAAGAATCGGATGCAAAAATAACAACTATTGCTTATAATAACCTATCAAACATCTTAAACAACGTGAATTATTGCTATTAATTGTTTCAATTCCTGTTGTCAGCGCCCCACATAAGTTTATTTCTGAGGGTGCTGTAGAAATCCCATCCTTTGAGCATTACTGTTTTAAGTTTTACGGGAGCTTTTTCAATATGTATCTCTTCGCTGAACGGAACCCGCCTCGATCTGAAATCGCAGGTAGTGAGGTACTCAGAACTCCTTCCCTCAATTACCATTCTAAGCTTGCTCTCTCCTGAAAGAATAATTGGCCTTATTGTCAGATTATGAGGAGATATCGGCGATATAATTATACTACCGTCTTCAGGCGATAAAATAGGACCTCCCACGCTCAGATTATATGCAGTAGATCCTGTAGCTGTGGAAACAATTAACCCATCGGCCCAGTAAGTATTGAGATAAATGTTATCAACAAATACGTTGATTGTTATCATGCTTAGATTTGCTTTTTGGACGCTTATTTCGTTCAGCGCCGTTGAAGATTTGTCATCAAAGAGGCCATATGGTTGTAAAATTTCCAAAAGACTTCTTTCAATAATTTGATACTCCCCATTGCTTAACATGTCAATTGAATGGCTTATCTCTTCATCAGAAATATTAGCAAGGAAGCCCATTCGTCCGGTATTAACTCCGGCTATAGGGATTCCCAGGTCTTTTACTTTTAGAGCTGTTTCCAGAAATGTGCCGTCACCACCAACACTTAAAACAAGATCTGGCAATCCTGAAATTGTTGAAAGGTCGCTGAATTGTTCAATTAATTCTCCCCCGGGACAAATAACTGAATCTTCTGAGCCCTTATAGATCTGGATTTTAATTCCTCTATTGCAAAACTCAGCAACCAGTCTGTTAACTCCTTCTCTGGTTTTTAAATTATTATCTTTGGTATATATGGCAACTCTCTTCAACATAATTCAAATATTAAGATATTTCATCAGCATGTCGAATCTTTCGGAGTAGAAGTTATCCATTGAATCATTTCCTGAGACCCATGTTTTTACATCATAATTATACCGTTCAAATGTTTTTATAACAGACGTCAGATCTCCTGTATTTACTTTGAGGGTCACCTCCAATTTTGTTGACTCCGGAATTGAAGTGATATACATACTAAGGACTTTAACATTATTGCTTTCAACAATCTGGGCGATTTGCGAAAGCGAATAATCTCTCTCAACAAGTTCAACAACGATAATGCCGCCGGGTTGATCCATTGATGATAGTCCTGCAATATGCCGTATTAAATCAGTAATTGTTATAACCCCCTTAAAATGATTATTCTTATCCAGAACAGGTACAACAGTTAACTTTAGTCGCGAAGCCAGCCCTATTACTTCAAAAATATGCTGTTCAGAATCAACATAGGGTTTAAATAATTTAAGAGTATGGTTTCCAATCGCTTCTTCCGGATTATTCATGTCATAAATATCTGAATCGGAAATAAGTCCGAGAAAATCCTGATTATTTACAATTGGAAGATGCGATACCCTGAATATTTCCATCCAGTTCAGGGCAGTTTGACCCAGATCAGAGGTCTTAAGCGACGGGATAACTTCGGATATTAAGTCTTTTGCGACCATTCAATCTATTATTTTGAACTAAAATAGTAATAAAAAAATCAGTTGTTGTAATTTTGAATCAAAATTAGAATACGTAAAAATATTACATTTATTATAATGACAAAGTTAAGTGTTAATATCAATAAGATAGCAACTCTGAGAAATGCGCGTGGCGGAAACGTGCCAAATGTATTAACAGCTGCAATAAACTGCCAGCTTTTTGGCGCCGATGGCATAACAGTTCACCCACGTCCCGATGAACGACATGTCAGGTATAGTGATGTCTTCGATATCAGGCCAATTATAACAACTGAGTTTAATATTGAAGGATATCCGTCTGAAGAATTTATAACGCTTGTTCTTGCAGCAAAACCTGATCAGGTTACTCTGGTACCCGACCCACACGACGCAATTACATCAAATGCAGGCTGGAATACTCTGAAATACAGAGACTTTCTTGCCAGTATTGTTTCCATCTTCAGGAAAGAAGGTATAAGAACTTCGCTTTTTGTTGATACCGATCCCGTAAATATTGAAAATGCAGTACTTACCGGAACCGACAGGATTGAACTTTACACGGAACCATTTGCCATGGGATTTAGTCAGAATGCTTTCGAAGCTGTTGAGCCCTTTATCAAAGCGGCAGAAATTGCAAAGAAAGCAGGACTTGGGATTAACGCCGGACACGACCTAAACCTTGAAAATCTCAGATATTTTAATCAGAGTATCCCATGGTTAGCTGAGGTATCGATCGGTCATGCTCTGATATCAGACGCTCTGTATCTTGGACTTGAAAACACAATTCAAATGTATAAGCGACAACTAGCCTGATCCCCGCCTGATGAAGCTTTTTTACAGGAAATACGGAGACGGTCCCCCTCTCATAATTTTGCATGGCTTATTCGGATCGTCCGATAACTGGATGACATTAGCGAAAAGTCTTGGTGAATATTTCACAGTTTATCTGCCCGATCAGAGAAATCATGGTCAGTCGCCTCATAGCGACATCAATGATTATAATTCGATGAGAGATGACTTGTTTGAACTGGCTAATGATTTGAAACTAAAAAAATTCTTCCTCGCCGGACATAGTATGGGAGGGAAAACTGCTATATCATTTGCAATAAAATGGCCCGAAATGATGTATGGGCTTCTTATAGCCGACATTTCTCCCTTTATTAATGAGAATACTAAACACTCCGCTTATACTCAACATCTCAACATTCTTAAAGCTATGCTTTCGATTGATCTGTCTCTTATTTCATCGCGAAAAGAGGCAGAATCAATATTACTCAACAAAATTCCTTCCGAACAAACGAGAGGGTTTATTCTTAAAAACCTTCAGAGAACCGTTGGCAATAAATTTGCCTGGAAAATAAACGGCCAGGCGCTTCTTAGTAATCTTAATAATATTATTGAAGGTATAGCTCTTCGGGGAGATATTACTCAACAGATTACCGGATTTCCGGTTATCTTTTTAAAAGGGTCAAATTCAGATTATTTGCCTTCGGGCGACTTCAGAGATATTCAAAAAATATTTCCTGCAGCCGAATTCGTAGTGGTTCCGGAGTCCGGACACTGGGTTCACACAGACAGACCCGATGAGGTGACAAAGAATATTAAAAGGCTACTTTCTGACAGCTGAGATAGCATGAACGCGCCACTGGTTTCTTGCCCCCTGCCCCCTAAAGGGGTTCTTGTATCATATCTTGCTGATTAGTCATCCTTTAGGGGGGTTTAGGGGGTTAAAAGTCACAGATTCTATATTATCATCACTTATCTGAGGA